>Ga0209369_1000225_pt1 | contig 115303 bp, 103 predicted proteins | sample EBPBio142010_DNA_FD_185865 | JGI IMG/M metagenome (GOLD analysis project Ga0209369, IMG submission 185865) | Wastewater treatment Type I Accumulibacter community from EBPR Bioreactor in Madison, WI, USA - Reactor 1_10/4/2010_ DNA (SPAdes)... | ecosystem: Engineered > Bioreactor > EBPR >...
CCCGGATGCTGTGGCCAGCTTCGGCCCCATGCCGCCGAGCTCAGCCACACGCCCGGTTCTACACCTGGCGGCGGCTGGGCGCTCTGGGCCGCCCGCCGTTCCGCGCTGAGCCGAACCAGGCGCTGCCGCCGACCGTCTCACGCCATCGCCGGAAACGAACGTTTCCGCTACACCGGAGTCGAGATTCCGGTGAGGTCTGACATCGACCCGGATCGTGTAGCGGAACTCAGTGCCGAAATCTACGGTTCGGAACTTCCCGGTGGGGATGAGTTTCGCTACGCTCGACCGGTGGGGCATCTGCTGGGGTACGCGCGCGTGTCCACCGCTGATCAGGACGCGGCGTTGCAGATCGACGCCCTGAATCGGGCGGGGTGCTACCGGGTGTTCGTCGACACGATCTCCGGATCGCTGCAGCAGCGCCCCGAGCTGGACAAGCTGCTCGACCAGCTGCGTCCAGGGGACACCCTGGTGGTGTGGCGCCTGGATCGGCTGGGCCGGTCGATCCGGCACCTGATCGACCAGCTGCAGGTCCTATCCGACCGCGGCGTGGGGTTCCGGTCCCTGCAGGAGACGATCGACACGACCTCCCCAGGAGGACGGTTGGTCTTCCACGTCTTCGCCGCCCTGGCCGAGTTCGAGCGCGACCTGATCCGGGAGCGGACCAACGCCGGCCTGGAGGCCGCCCGCGCACGGGGCCGCACCGGTGGGCGCCCCTCGGCGCTGTCCGGCGACCAAGTCCGGGCGGCCCGGCGGATGTATGAGCAGAAGGACATGACGGTCGCCCAGATCGGTGAGGTGCTCGGGGTTTCCCGCACCACGATCTACCGGGCCCTGAACCGCCCACCCGCTGCGCCGGCCTCGCCGCGACGAGCCACGAGCGCCGTGTAGCAACGTGGATGCGGGCGGGCGGTGGCAGATCCTGCGGCTGCATGTCGAGGACCAGGTCCCGCTCGCCGCGCTGGCCCGGCATCACGGCCTGGGTGTGCGCACGCTGGAACGCTGGCACGCCCGCTACCGCGCAGGCGGCCTGGCCGCCCTGGACCGGACACCGCGGGCGGACGTCGGCGGGCACCGTCTGCCGGCGGAACTCGTCACGCTGATCGAAGGGCTGGGCCTGACCCGGCCCCGCCCACCAATCGCCGCGATCCACCGGACGGTGGTGAAGGTCTGCGCCGGCGCCGACTGGCCGGTCCCGTCCTACGGCGTCGTCCGCTCGATCATCACCGCCCTGGACCCCGGCATGGTCACCCTCGCCCTTGAGGGACCAGGCTCCTACCGGGACAAGTACGAGCTCGCGGTGCGCCGGGCGGCGGACCGGCCCAACGCGATGTGGCAGGCCGACCACACCCTGCTGGACATCGTGCTCGTCGGCACGGATGGCAAGCCGGCCCGGCCGTGGCTGACCGTCGTCATGGACGACTGCTCGCGCGCGATCTGCGGGTACATGGTCTTCTTCGGCGCGCCGGCCACGATGAACACCGCCTTGGCGTTACGGCAGGCGATCTGGCACAAGAGCGACCCACGGTGGCCGATGTGCGGGATCCCCGAGGTGCTCTACGTCGACCATGGGTCGGACTTCACCAGCGACCACCTGGCCCGCACCACCGTCGACCTGCACATCCGCCTAATCCACTCCGCCGTCGCCCGACCACAGGGGCGGGGCAAGGTCGAGCGGTTCTTTGGAACCGTCAACACCGAGTTGCTCACCACCCTGCCCGGACACCTCCACCACGGTGCCGGGCGCTGGCCGGCGCCGGCCCTGTCCTTGGCCGACCTGGACGGCGTGGTCGGGGCGTTCGTCCTGGACTACAACGACCGCACCCACAGCGAGCTCGGCATCTCGCCGCGGGCGGCGTGGATCGCCGACGGGTGGCTGCCACGCACCCCCGACAGCCTCCAGGCTCTGGACGGGCTGCTGCTCAGCGTGGCCCGATCCAGAACGGTGCGCCGCGACGGCGTCCACTTCCAGGGCCTGCGCTACGTCTCCCCGACCCTCGCCGGCTTCGTCGGGCGCCCCGTGGTCATCCGCTACGACCCCAGAGACATCACCGAGATCCGCGTCTTCGACCACGACCAGTTCCTGTGCGCCGCCGTCGACCAGGACCACCACGGGCGCCAGATCAGCCTCAAGGAAGTCCAGGCCGCCCGCAACGCCCGCCGCCGCGCGCTGCGCCGAGGCATCAACGAGCGGATCGCCATGGTCGGCGCCCACACAACCGACCCCCGTGCCAGGCCACTGCCGCCACGGACCCCAGCCTCGGGCCCGGTGAAGCTCAAGGTCTACAAGGAGGACCTACGGTGAGCGAACGCTTCATCGTGACCAAGGAGCACCGCCGCTTCACCGAGTTCGCCGACTCCGTCCGGCGAGGGCGCACCATCGGGCTGTGCTTCGGACCGGCCGGGGTCGGCAAGACGGTCTCCGCCCGCCGCTACGCCCACTGGGACCAAGCCCACGAGTTGGTCACCGCCTGGGGCCCACGCAGCGACGACGACGCCAAGGTCTACGCCGCCCTGGCCAAGAACCGCACCGCCCTCTACACCCCCGGGGTCCTGACCACCCCGCGGCTGCTACGCGAGGACCTGGACCGGATCATCACGCGCACCAGCATCTGCATCCAGCAGCACCTTGAAGCCCCGGGCCGCGCCCCTGTGGACCGGGGCGGCGCCCGGCGCACCACCAACTACGTCCAGCTCGTCATCGTCGACGAGTCCGAACGTCTCAGCCCCACCGCGCTCGAGCTCCTACGGGACCGCTACGACCGCGACCAGATCGCCCTGATCCTCATCGGCATGCCGGGCCTGGAGAAGCAGTTCAGCCACTACCCCCAGTTCTACAGCCGCGTCGGGTTCGCCCACCAGTACCGCCCCCTGAGCAACGACGAGCTCCTCTTCGTCCTGCAACGCCACTGGCGCACCCTCAGCAAGACTCTCAACCCCGACGACTTCACCGACGCCCAGGCCATCGCCGCGATCAGCCGCATCACCCGCGGCAACTTCCGCCTCCTGGAACGACTCTTCCCCCAGATCGAACGCGTACTGAGAATCAACGAGCTGCAGACCATCACCAACGACGTCGTCGAAGCCGCCGCGAGCACCCTCGTCATCGGGGTCGAGTGAGCCCGCCAGGAATCGGCTGCCGCAGGCCGCCACCTACCGGCGAAGGTCACAGGCGAAGGTCGCCGCCATCGCGTGCTGTTGGTCGGATTCGACGTCGGTCCCGGTGACACTCGGCGCCTGGACCAGCGCGACCAGGTCGGCGACCAGACGTTCTTCGTCCAGCGCCCTCAGCGCCCGGTGCTGCTTATCGGTCAGGGGAGCGGGCGGCATACCGCTGCAGTGTAGGGACGGTGCGGCGGGATTTCCGGGGCGCGCGGGCGGGGCAGTAGGCTGGCTCTCGCTCGCGACCCGCCGCGAGCGCGCGGGCGTAGCTCAATGGTAGAGCCTCAGTCTTCCAAACTGATTACGCGAGTTCGATTCTCGTCGCCCGCTCCACCGGGGTGTGGCGCAGCTTGGTAGCGCATTGCGTTTGGGACGCAAGGGCCGCAGGTTCAAATCCTGTCACCCCGACCAATCTCCTTTTGGGCGCGCTCGATCGGACCGTTACGATGATCCAAGCCCTGGCTGCGGCGCGCCTGCGTGCGCGTCTGCCGAGCCACCGAACAATCCCGCCGATCCATGCTTTGGAGTGCCCGCAGTGAAGAGTGCCGCCGAGAACCTCACCCCGACCCGGGTCAAGCTGACCGTCGAGGTCCCCTACGAGGAGCTCAAGCCGAGCATCGACGCGGCCTACAAGAGCATCGGCTCCCAGATCGCGATCCCCGGCTTCCGCAAGGGGCACGTGCCCAGCCGCATCATCGACCAGCGCATGGGCAAGGGCGCGGTGCTCCAGGAGGCCGTCAACGAGGCCATGCCCGGCCTCTACGCGAAGGCGATCGAGGAGAGCGCGGTGCGCCCGATCGGCCAGCCCGAGGTGGAGATCACCGAGGTGCCGATGGAGGAGGGCCAGACCCTCAACTTCACCGCCGAGATGGACGTCATCCCCGACTTCACGCTGCCCGACCTGGACGGCATCGCCGTGACCGTCGACGACGTCGAGGTCACCGACGAGGACATCAACACCCAGCTCGATGCCCTGCGCACTCGCTTCGGCACCCTCGTGCCCGTCGAGCGCGCCGTGGGCGAGGGCGACTTCGTCTCCATCGACCTGTCGGCCACGATCGGCGAGGAGCAGATCGACGAGGTCACCGGCGTCTCGTATGAGGTCGGCTCGGGCAACATGCTGCCCGGCATGGACGAGGCCCTGCTCGGGATGACCGCCGGCGAGACCAAGACGTTCACCGCCGCGCTCGCCGGTGGCGACCGCCAGGGCGAGGACGCCGAGTGCACCGTGACCGTGCAGTCGGTCAAGGAACGTGAGCTGCCCGAACTCGACGACGACTTCGCCCAGCTCGCCTCCGAGTTCGACAGCCTCGATGAGCTCAAGGCGAATGTCAGTGAGGTGGCGCTGCGCGGCAAGAAGTTCGAGCAGGGCATCCAGGCCCGCGACAAAATCCTCGAGCACCTGCTCGAGAACGTCGAGCTCGAGGTGCCCGAGGGCGTCGTCGAGGCCGAGGTGCACGCCCACCTCGAGGGCGAAGGCCGCCTGGAGGACGACGAACACCGCGCCGAGGTCCAGGAGTCGACCCGCCGCGCGATGAAGGCCCAGTTCATCCTCGACAAGCTCGTGGAGCAAGATGACGTGGAGGTCTCGCAGGAGGAGTTCGTCGAGTACCTCATCATGCAGGCGCAGCAGTACCGCATGGACCCCAACCAGTTCGCCCAGGCCATCGACGCCAACAACCAGGTGCCGGCCATGGTGGGTGAGGTGGCCCGGCGCAAGGCGCTCGCCGGTGTCCTGGACCGGGCGAAGATCACCGACGCCTCCGGCAACGAGGTCGATCTCGACGAGCTGGCTCCCGACGAGGACGAGGTCGAGGACGTCGAGACGGTCGAGGGCATCGACGCAGTCGAGACGGGCGAGGAGATCGAGTCGGTCGACGCCGGCGAGGCCGCCGAGCCGGCCCAGGACGACGTCGCCACCGGTGAGGAGCCGGCCGCGAAGGCCTGAGGTTCAGCCCGCGGGCGCGGGCCCGGTCGTGGTGCCGATGCGCAGCGCGGTCGGGAAGGGGCGTGGCCGGACGGTGCGGCCCGCCATGGCATCGGCGATCATCGATCCGAGTATGCGGCCCTTGGCGAATCCGTCCTGGACGACCGTGGTCAGCACCTGGTCGAGCCAGGGCAGATCGAGTCCGTCGACGCCGGTGACCGAAAGGTCCTCCGGCACCCGCAGCCCCACCTCCCGGGCCGCCCGGATGACCCCTGCGGCGAGCAGGTCCGACTGGGCGACGATCGCGGTCGGGCGACGGTCGGGTGGGGCGTCCAGCAAGAGTCGGGCAGCGGCCTCGCCGGCACTCACCCCGGGGTCGGGCGCTTCGACGATCCGGGCCTGCGGGGCGACGTCGAGGACGCCGTAGGCGCGTTCGCGCGCATCGGGATAGTTGGCCTGGTCGAGGTCTGCCGGGCACAGGATCCGGGCCTGCGCCGCGGCACCCATGGGCAAGGTCACATGCCCGATCCGGGAGTGGCCCAACTGCGTGACATGCCGGGCCATGGCCGCGCTCAACCCACGCTCATCGACCTCGACGTGGAGGATGCGCGGATCGACCGGCGCCCCGGCTCCGATCATCGGGATGCCGCGGCCGGCGAGGAAGTCGACGGCCGGATCGTCCTTCGGCGCGCACAGCGGGAAGGCGACGGCGTCGTATGCCGCGGCCGCCAACTGGGTCACGAGCCGCTCGTCGTCGCCGGCGACCCTGGCCAGCAGCAGCAGCCCGGCGGGGATCGTGTCCAATTCGGTGGCAAGCCCGTCGAGGACAGAAAGTGCGAACGGGTCGGAGAAGGCGAGGGTGAGCCGGCCTTCGACCACCACGGCCACCGTGCCGGCGCGCCCGTGGCGCAGGGAGGACGCCAACGGGTCGGGACCCGCATACGACAAGGCGGCCGCGGCGGCCCGGACCTTGTCGGCCGTCGCCGGGGAGACGGGGCCGCGGCCGCTGAAGACCAGGGAGGCGGTGGAAAGGGACACGCCCGCGTGACCCGCGACATCCTTGAGTGTCGGGCGTTTGACCCGCGGTTTGACCGGGGAGCTGGTTTGACGTGGCAGGGCCATGGCCCGATACTAGTCGAAACGATTCGACCGACACGACCCGGCCGCGTCGGCCCACGATTCCCCGGAGGAGTGCATGACCGTCCTGACCGTCGAGAGCTCCGTCGCCCGCGCCGCCCGCGGGGGCGTCTTCGGGCTGTTCGCGCTCTCCGGGGTGGCCTTTGCGGGCTGGGCGTCGCGGATCGCGGACGCCAAGTCGGCGCTCGACCTGACGGCCGGTCAACTCGGTGCCACGCTCGCCGCGATGTCGGTGGGATCAGTGGTGGCCATGCCGTCCACGGGGAAGCTCATTGCCCGGCTCGGCCTGCGACGCGTGCTGGTCGCGGCAATGGGCGCCGCATCCCTCGGGCTGCTGCTGGTCGGTAGCGGCATCGACCTTGCCCACTCCAGGGCACTCGTGGTGGCGGGGCTCTTCTTCGTCGGGTTCGGCATCGGATCGTGGGACGTCGGCATGAACCTCGAAGGCACCGACGTGGAGCGCCAACTCCGCCGCGGGATCATGCCGCACTTCCACGCGGCCTTCTCGGGCGGCACCGTTGTCTCCGCTCTGATCGGTGCCGGCCTGTCCTATGCAAAGGTCAGCGTCCTCGCCCACCTGATCGGGCTGGTGCTCGTCATCGTCCTGGTCGGCGCGTGGTCACTGGGCCGGCTCCTGCCGCACGAGGCGACGGCCGCGGGCGCCGCGGCAGCCGCGCAGCGTCAAGCGGGGACCAAGTCCAGGTCGGCCTGGACCGAACCGCGCACCTTGCTCATCGGACTGGTCGTCTTTGTCGCCGCCTTCACCGAGGGCACGGCCAACGACTGGCTCGCCGTGGCCTTCCACGAGGGATATGAGCTGCCGACCTGGGCGGGCGTGCTGGCCTTCGCCACCTTCTTGACCTTCATGACCATCGGCCGCCTGGTCGGCACCGCCCTGCTCGACCGGCACGGCCGGGTGCCGGTGCTGCGCGTGTGCTTCGGGCTGGCCGTCGTGGGGTCGGCACTGGTGATCTTCGGCGGACCCGTGCTCGCCTATATCGGGGCGGCTGTCTGGGGCGTGGGTGCGGCGCTCGGATTCCCCGTGGGGATGAGCGCGTCGGCGGACGATCCCGCGCGCGCCGCGGCCCGCATGTCCACCGTCGCGACGATCGGGTATGTCGCGTTCATCGGCGGGCCCCCGATGCTCGGCTTCCTCGGTGACCACGTCGGAGTCCTGCGCTCGTTGCTCGTGGTCGGCGCCGGTGCCGTGCTGGCCCTTCTCGTGCTGCCGGCGGTGCGCGAGCCCGAGGCGCAGCCCGCGGACGCGGTCGCCGCGGCGCCACCGCATACCGCCGTGCGCTGTGAGTGAACACCGGCCGGGGTCGGGAGTGAACCGGCGATAGCGCGCGTTAGGGTCACCATGACCGATTCGCAGGAGCGCACCGCCAGGACGGAGACCAGCGTGACCAACCCCAGCGCAACTACCCCGGGTGGGCAGTTCGGGCTCGACGACCACATCTACAACCGGCTGCTCAAGGAACGCATCATCTTCCTCGGCTCCGACGTGCGCGACGACAACGCCAACGCCATCTGCGCGCAGATGCTGCTGCTCGCGGCCGAGGACCCCAAGTCCGACATCTGGCTCTACATCAACAGCCCCGGCGGGTCGGTGACCGCCGGCATGGCGATCTTCGACACGATGAACTGGATCCCCAATGACGTCGCGACCGTCGCGATGGGGATGGCCGCGTCGATGGGGCAGTTCCTTCTTTCGGCCGGCACCAAGGGCAAGCGCTACGCCACCCCGCACGCGCGGGTGATGATGCACCAGCCCTCCGGCGGCATCGGCGGCACCGCCTCGGACATCAAGATCCAGGCCGAGCAGATGCTCTTCATCAAGAAGCAGATGGCCGAGCTCATCGCCCAGCACACCGGGCAGTCCCTCGAGCAGATCGAGAAGGATTCCGACCGCGACCGCTGGTTCACCGCAGAGGAGGCCAAGGATTACGGCTTCGTCGATCACGTCTTCACCCGGGCCGAGGACGCCGGGGCCGACGACAACCCGGTCACCGACTGACGCGGCATACGGACCAGAGAGAACTGACATGAACAATTTCGGTATGACCGCGGGCGGCCTCCACGTGCCCAGCCCGTCGAGCCGCTACATCCTCCCGCAGTTCGAGGAGCGCACCTCCTACGGGATGAAGCGCCTCGACCCCTACACCAAGCTCTTCGAGGACCGCATCATCTTCCTCGGCGTGCAGGTCGATGATGCGTCCGCGGACGACATCATCGCCCAGCTGGTCGTGCTCGAGTCCCAGGACCCCGACCGCGACATCCTCATGTACATCAACAGCCCCGGTGGCTCGTTCACGGCGATGACGGCGATCTACGACACGATGCAGTACATCCGCCCGGACGTGCAGACCTTCGTGATCGGCCAGGCCGCCTCCGCCGCAGCGGTGCTGCTGTCGGCCGGTGCGCCGGGCAAGCGGTTCGCGCTGCCCAACGCGCGCGTGCTGATCCATCAGCCGGCGCTCATGGGCGGTGACTACGGCCAGGCGTCCGACCTGGAGATCCAGGCCAACGAGGTGCTGCGCATGCGCGAGTGGCTCGAGGAGACCTGGGCCAAGCACTCCGGCCGAACCGCCGAGCAGGTCCGCCGCGACATCGAGCGCGACAAGATCCTCTCGGCCGCCGAGGCCAAGGAGTACGGCCTGATCGACGAGGTCCTCGCCTCCCGCAAGGCCTCCTTCGAGGACTGATTCCCGGGGCGAGACAGCGACGGTCGGCGCCGTGGTTCACCCCAGGGCCCGTGCGAGGAATGTCATCCACATCCGGTAGGGCCGCCAGGCTTCGGCGCGGGCGGTGAACTCGTCATCGGTCATCGGTTGGGTTTCGCCGCAGAGACGTTCGGAGGCATAGTGACGCTCGCCGGCCACGTCATATGCGGTGCCCAGCTGTTCCGAAACGCGTTGCCGCAGAACCCGACCCTGCGCCGCGGAACGCCGAGCACTGAGGATCGACCAGGCCGCCGCCTCATACGGTGAATAGAACTGTGGCGGACGCAGACCGTCGGCCGCGGCATACAGCGCCGTGGCGACCGGATCCCTCCGGGCCAGGTCGGCGAAGCCCGTGCCGTCGACGTGCACCGACAGGACTCGGGCGACCTGGTCGGCGGCTCGCTGGGGGTCGGCGTCGGTCTGGATCGTCAGGTGGAGTTCGTCGCCGTCCTGACGGACCGCGACACCGGCGGTCTGCTCGTGCGTGCCGTCGACGGTGAAGGCCAGCCGCATCACGCCGTCGAAGCCGGACTCGGCACGGTGGCCGAAGCCGACGAGCGCGCTCCGACGAAGGTTGAAGGGGCCCTGGGTGGGAATGGTCAGCACATGTCGTTCCATGACGACGACACTGCCGGCTAAGTGCTCATCTCCTGATCACTGGTTGGGCCACAGCGCACGTCGGAGGGCGAGACGCGGACGTGCTGGCGCGATCTTTGGCCGGCTTCGGTGGTTCTGTCCGCGTCGAAGGACCCCCGGAAGTCCGCGCACGGCTCCTCGCCCTGACGGACGAGATCCGAGCCGCAAATTCCCATGCGGCGCCAGCGGCCACCGAGTGATCATGGTCGACATGGACGTTGTCAGGGTGAGCAAACGGCTCAGTAAGGTGCTGCGCCACCGGCCCGAGACGATCGGGATCACCCCCGATGCGAACGGATGGGTCGACATCGACGCGCTCCTGGTCGCGCTTGCCGAGCACGGGCTGTCGTTGACCAGGCAGGACTTGGACGAAGTGGTCTCGAAGAACGACAAGAAGCGTTACACCATCGATGAGTCAGGGACGAGAATTCGTGCCGCGCAGGGGCATTCGATCGAAGTGCGACTGGAGTATCCCGCCACGAGACCCCCGGCAGTGCTCTATCACGGCACTCCGCGCCGCAACATCGGGTCGATTCTCGAGCATGGGCTGGACCGGGCCGGGCGCCATGCCGTGCACCTCTCGGCGGACCTCGAGACGGCGAGCCGGGTCGGCGCCCGGCGTGGCGAGTTCGTCGTCTTCGTCATCGATGCCGCGGCGATGGCCCGCGACGGCTTCCCCTTTCACCGCTCCGACAACGGGGTGTGGTTGACGGAACGCGTGCCGGCGGCATACCTGACGGTGCGCTGAACCGGGGCCGAGCCAGGCCGTTCGCGGGCCGGCCCTCAGATGGCGGGCCGGCCCTCAGATGATGGTGCGGCCGAGTTCGGCTTTGACCTTTACCGTCCACACGGGCCGGGCTTGCCGGGGAAGGTGTAGACGGCCCTATCGGCTTCGGCGTCGCCTTCGTCGTCGACCGTGAGCTCGACCTGGCGCGCGTGGGTCGTCGATGACGGCCACGCCGTACTCCACGCCGTTGGGGTTGTCGACGACGAGCCGAGCGGTCGAGCGCAGCACCTTGGCTCGGTCTCGGTGTGCAGCGCGAGCCCCGCCTCGTTGAGATCCGGATGAGGGAGCGGACCGTCCGCCCACGGCAGCACGAGTTCGCTCTCGAGGGCGCGGGAGAGCACCAGGTAGTCGACGACCAACTGCACGGGCCGGCCCTGCGCGTCGACACCCCAATAGACCGGATAGGCGCCGTCGCCCCACCCCGATGACGAGACGGCGCCGATCGGTGGCCGGCCGTCGAAAGCGAGCAACAGGCCGCTGTCCTGGGCGGGGTTGAGGGTGAAGTCGTCGTACGCGCGCTCCTTGTCGCGCACGCTGGCGGCGGCGTATGCCGGCAGGTCCAGCACCGCGAGGTTGCCGGCGTCGACGCCCGCGACGTGCCCGCCGTCCGGGCTCACCGCGGGATGCCAGCTGACCGGCTCACCGGGCCCGAGGCTGATGCGCATCGCCGCGCACCGGTCGTAGGCGATCGCGACATCCACGGCATACGACCCGGGCGTCACCCGCCGCTCCAGCGGCTCCAGCATCGTCGCGTCGTACCCGAAGTCGACCACCGTCAGGGGCGACGGGACCACGACAGATCATCCGACCCCCGTCCAGTCGCAGGCTGAAAGACCCGCGGCCCGGATCACCCGCGCTCGGTGTCGTTCCGACGCGACGGCATTGGCGACCCGACCGCCGGGAGTGACAACTCGACGTAGGATCGGGCGCTTGTGAGCAGGATCGGGGAGGCGGTCGCGCCGGCGCGGATGGGGCGTGACTTCCGCTGGCTGCTCGCCTCCTCCTGGGTCGGCCAGATCGGTGACGGGATCGCCCTGGCCGCCGGGCCCTTGTTGGTCGCCAGCCAGACCCGCAACGCCGTCCTCGTCGGGCTCGCCGCTGCCCTGCAGCGGGTCCCGACCCTGCTCTTCGGTCTCGTCGCCGGCGCGGTCGCCGATCGGCATGACCGCAAGCGCCTGGTCGTGCTCAGCAACGCCGCCCGGATGGCCGTGCTCGGCGTTCTCGTCGCGACGCTCGCGACGGGGCACGTCAATATCGCCGTGGTCCTCGCCGCGATGTTCGCCCTGGGGTGCGCCGAGATCTTCGCCGACACCGCGTTCGGGACGATCATGCCGATGCTCGTCGCCAAGGAGGATCTCGGGCTCGGCCAGTCCCGGCTCATGGCCGGCTTCCTGACCGGCAATCAGCTGGTCGGGCCGCCCGTGGGAGCCTTCCTCTTCGCCGCGGGGATGGCGTGGCCGTTCGTCGTCCAGATCGTCACCTTGCTTCTCGGCCTGCTCCTCATCGTGCGCATCGCGACGACGACGCACGCGCGTCCCGATCGCGAACCGACCCACGTCCGCCGCGATATCGCCGACGGGGTGCGCTGGCTGTTGGGCAACGCTCCCGTGCGCACGCTCGCCCTGGTCATCCTGGTCTTCAATATCACCTGGGGCGCGGCGTGGTCGGTGCTCGTGCTCTACTCCCTCGACCACCTCCACATGGGCGAGGTGGGCTTCGGGCTGCTCACCACGGCCGCCGCGGCCGGCGGGCTCGCCGGCACCACGTCATACGGGTGGCTCGAGAGGCACTTCGCCCTCGCCGCCCTGATGCGTGCGTGCCTGCTGTTGGAGGTGGCCACCCACCTCGCCCTCGCCATGACGACCTCGGGGACGGTCGCGATGGGGATCATGGTCGTGTTCGGGACGTATGCGTTCGTTTGGGGGACCTTGTCCAACGCCGTCCGGCAGCGGGCCACCCCGACCGAGTTCCAGGGCCGCGTGTCGAGCGTCTACCTCGTCGGTGTCTTCGGCGGGCTCGTGGTGGGGCAACTCCTCGGCGGGGTGATCGCGCAACGGTGGGGCCTGACCGCGCCGTTCTGGTTCGCCGGCGTCGGATCCGGCCTGACGCTGCTCGTCGTATGGCGCGAACTCGCCCACATCGCGCACGCGGACTCTGCGTCCGATTAGGGAAGCTGCAGCTCGACGCCGAGCCACTCGGCGAGCCCCGCCAGTTCGCGCCGTATGCCGCCACGCGCCGCACCGGGCCAGGGCGCGTCCTCGTGGATCGCGTTGACTCGCAACACTCCTCGCGTCCGGTCGGTCTGCGCGTCGACCTTGCCGATGAGGCAGTCGCCATGCAGGACCGGCATCGCCCAGTAGCCCCAGCGCCGCTTCGCGGCGGGCTTGTACATCTCGAGCTGGTAGTCGAAGCCGAACAGCTCCAGCGTGCGCTTGCGGTCGAACACGAGCCGGTCGAGCGGGGAGAGGAGAGCCGTGCGGCCGCCGAACGACTGACCGAGTTGGCCGGGGTCGACCCGCCAGGTGCCCTTGACGCCCTCGATGACCGCCGGCTCCCCGGCGGCCCCGGCGCTGCTGACATCCTCGAAGACTTCGGGCACCGTCGCCCGCGCCACGCCGAGCGCGGTCAGCCGGCGCTCGTCCCGGATCCGCAGCGCTTCCTCGAGCGGCACTGTGGGCGAGTCGGGGTAGACCCGCTCGGCGAGATCCCATTCCCGGCCGTCGGGCCCGCGGCCGGCGACGGCCACCTCACCGCGCCGGGCCATCATCTCCAGCAGGCGCATGGTGTTCTTGTCGTTGGTCCAGCCCGAGGACTTCCACGGCACCAAGGTCAGGTCCGGGAGCGCGCGGGCGGGCAGCGGGCCCTCGACCTCCAGCTCGTGGAGGATCGCTCGGCGGCCTTCATCGTTGACGGCGACCCACTCGGCGAGATCCTGCTGCCAGGGCCGCTCGCCACCCGGCCAGGCGGCCATCTCCGCGCGATACAGCGCAATGTCCTCGCCCGGCCGCAGCATCCCGCCGATCTCGATGAGCGAACCGTCGGCGAGGCGCCGATCAACCTCTGCCACATCGAACTGCGCGCCGAGCCGGCTCCAGAGCACAAGCTCGTGGCTCGGTGCCACGTGCCGGCAGTTGTCGACCTGGGCCGCGGCCAGGTGCCGCACGACCTCCAGCAGGGACGTCGGCCGCGACCGGGCCAGCAACTGGGCCCGGACGACGATGCGGCGCGCCTGGACGGCGGTCAGGCGATGCGGCTCGAGCGCCATGTCACCCGCCCGAGGTGAGCGCGGCATAGGCGATGTCGACGATGTCGTCGCGGGCGACCGCCTCCTCAACACTCTCGTCGAACTCGACACCGCCGCCGGGCATCGACCACAGTCCCTCGGCACGCCCTTCGCCGTTCCACCACGTCAACAGGATCCGGTCGTCTGCGTCGACGAGCACGGCGTAGGCCGCGACCGGGGTGTCGTATTGGGTGTAGTGCACGGCAGTTCACTGCGCGATGAGCGGAGCGAGGGTCTGGCCGAGCAGGGCGACGCGGCCGGGGACGTGTCCGTTGGCCGGCATATTGACCGTCACCCCGTCCACGCCGGTGTCGAGGATCGTCGCGTATGCCGCGGCCACCTCATCGGGGCCGCCCACGATGGCGCTGCCACGCCGCATACCCAACTCGGGGGTGATGGCGACGGCCGCTTCGAAGTCCGCCTCGGCCTCCTCGCGCGTGGGGGCGACGACGCATGAGGTCTGATAGGTCATGGTGATCTCGGCACGATCCCTGCCAAGGCGATCGCAGTGTCCGGCAAGGGCTTCCAGCTTGCGTGGAATGTCCTCGACGGGACAGATGATGTTGGACTCGTCGGCATACTGGGCCACCATGCGCAGCGTCTTCTTCTCGCCGCCGCCGCCGATCATCACCGGGATGCGTCCGACGGGGCCGGGGGAGTTGATGGCGTCCGTGACCTGATACCACCTGCCGTCGAGGGTCGGCCGCTCGCCGCGCAACATCGGGAGGATGATCTGCAGGGCCTCCTCGAGCTTCTGGAAGCGATCGGTGAAGGTGCCGAACTCGTAGCCGAGGGCGTCGTGCTCGAGCTCGAACCAGCCCGCGCCGATGCCGAGTTGCGCCCGCCCGTGCGAGACGACGTCGAGCGCTGTCACGATCTTGGCGAGCAGGGCGGGGTTGCGGTAGGTGTTGCCGGTCACGAGCGCGGACAGGCGAACCGTCTCGGTGTGCTGGGCGAGGGCCGAGAGGAGGGTGTAGCACTCGAGCATCTCATTGGCCGGCGACCCAAGCATCGGCAGTTGATAGAAGTGATCCATCACCAGGACCGTGTCGAAGCCGCTCGCCTGGGCCTCCTTGGCCTGCGCGACGATGACATCGAAGAGGCCGCCGCTGTCGACGCCCGGGTAGGTGAAGTTCGGGATCTGATAGCCGAGGCGCGTCATGCCACCAACGTACGCGGCTGATCCGAACGCCGCGCCCGGATTCGGCTGTGAGCGGAACCGGGCGCCACGGGTACGACATGTCCGGTTCAATGGTCGTGTCGGGCCCCGACGGCAGGTAGCGTCGGGCCCGGAGGCGATCGACCCGCGGGTTTCGCCGGACGGCAGCGCAGGAAGGGACGAGGCAGACATATGGCACGCGTTGGTGAGAGCAGCGACCTGTTGAAATGCTCGTTCTGCGGCAAGAGCCAAAAACAGGTCAAGAAGCTGATCGCCGGCCCGGGTGTCTACATCTGCGACGAATGCATCGACCTGTGCAACGAGATCATCGAAGAGGAGTTGGCCGAGTCGACCGATCTCGGCTTCGACGAACTGCCCAAGCCCCGCGAGATCTTCGACTTCCTGCAGACCTACATCATCGGCCAGGAGCCGGCCAAGAAAGCCCTGGCCGTCGCCGTCTACAACCACTACAAGCGCATCCAGGCGGGCGAGGCCGCCAACAAGCGCGACGCGAACCACGTCGAGATCGCCAAGTCCAACATCCTGCTCATCGGGCCGACCGGCTGCGGCAAGACCTATCTCGCCCAGACCCTCGCCAAGATGCTCAACGTCCCGTTCGCCATCGCCGACGCGACCGCGCTGACCGAGGCCGGCTATGTCGGCGAGGACGTCGAGAACATCCTCCTCAAGCTGATCCAGGCTGCTGACTACGACGTCAAGAAGGCCGAGACGGGCATCATCTACATCGACGAGATCGACAAGATCGCCCGCAAGAGCGAGAACCCGTCGATCACCCGTGACGTCTCCGGTGAGGGGGTCCAGCAGGCGCTGCTGAAGATCCTCGAAGGCACGACCGCCAGCGTGCCGCCGCAGGGCGGGCGCAAGCACCCGCACCAGGAATTCATCCAGATCGACACGACCAATGTGCTCTTCATCGTCGGCGGAGCCTTCGCCGGCCTGGAGAAGCTCATCGAGTCCCGCAACGGCAAGAAGGGCCTCGGGTTCGGCTCCGAGCTGCACACGCCCAAGGATCTCGCCGAGTCGATCGTCGACGTCATGCCCGAGGACCTGATGAAGTTCGGGCTCATCCCCGAGTTCATCGGCCGCCTGCCCGTCATCACAACCGTCAGCCCGCTCGACGGTGACGCTCTCGTGCGCATCCTGTCCGAGCCGAAGAACGCCTTGGTCAAGCAGTACGCCAAGATGTTCGAACTCGACGGGGTCGAGTTGGAGTTCACCTCCGAGGCGTTGACCGCCATCGCCGAGCAGGCGCTCAAGCGCGGCACGGGCGCCCGTGGGCTGCGCGCCATCATGGAGGAAGTCCTCATGCCGGTGATGTTCGACGTGCCGAGCGATGACGACATCGCCCGCGTCGTCGTCACCGAGGAGACCGTGCTCGGCAACGTCCTGCCGACCATCGTCCGGCAGGAGCACGAGCCCCCGACCCGCAAGCGCAGCCCGCGCAAGCGCTCTGCCTGACCGGGCCCCACCCCGCGGTTGGCAGGGCCTCCCCGACCCGCAAGGATGGGGCCATGACGGCGCCCTTCCGGCTGCATGCTGGCGACAGCGCACCGAGCCAGCAGAGTCCCACGACGTGTGGCGCCGCCTGCCTGACCGTCGCTCGCATGCTCATCGATCCGCTGTTCGCTCGCTGGATCCTCACCGGTGAGGGGCCGCGTCGCGGCGTCCCCGACGCCCCGACGCTGGGGGAGCGCTTCGCCGCCTACGAGCGGATCGTGCACCGCCGGACCAACGGGCTGTATGCCGGGGCCGGCCGGCTCAACCTGCCCTGGCCGCGCCGCCTGGGCACCCCGCCGTGGGGCGCGAAGAAGGAACTCGAATTCGGTGCTGCCCGCCGCGACGCCGACTACACCGTCGAGATGCTGCGCCACCACAGCCCCGCCGAGTTGGGCGAGCACTTCGACCGCTTACTCGCCATCGTCGCCGACGGCGAGCCGGCCCTGCTGTATGTCGGGACCCACCTCGTCCCGCGCCACGTCCTGCTCATCCTTCCGGACGATGGAGACGGCAATCTGGAGGTGTACGACCCCGCTCGCGGGACGGTCACCGAGTTGACGCGGCAGGCTTTCACCACCCGGGCGGTCAATCTTGCTGGCTGGGACGTGCCGTGGTTCAGCGTCGAACCGGTCGGGATCGTGCGCGAACGCGCCTACGCGTGGGCCCCCGGCGCCGTCCCCGCCTGAGCGAGTTAGTCAGCCAGTAGCGAAAACCCTTTGATAGTGCGCCAGTTCGCGGGTCATCGCATCCTCGATGGTCGTCGCGGCGCGGAAGCCGTGGCCTTCGCCGGGGTAGATGACCAGCTCGACGTCGCGGCCGGCCGCGCGCATGGCGTCGGCCATCTGCTGGGTCTGGGCGAGGGGGACGACCATGTCGTCCGCGCCGTGCAGCAGCAGCAGCTCGCCGTGAATCTCGTCGACATGGTTGATCGGGGAGCGGTCGGCATAGACGTCCGCCGCTTCCGGCCACGGTCCCACCAGTCCGAGCGTGTAGCGGGATTCGAACTTGTGGTCGTCGTTGAGCAACACCTTCAAATCGCTGATGCCGAAATAGCTTGTGCCGGCGGCGAATACGTCGCAGGACGTCAGCGCGCGCAGCGTGCTGTATCCGCCGGCGCTGCCGCCCCGGATCGCCAGGCGCGCGCTGTCGGCCCGGCCCTGCGCAGCCATGGCGGCCGCGCCGGTGACGCAATCGTCGATGTCGACGACGCCCCACTGTCCACGCAACCGCTCACGGTAATCTCGGCCGTGCCCGGTGGAGCCGCCGTGGTTGACGTCGAGGATCGCGAAGCCGCGCGTCGTCCAGTACTGCAGCCCGGTCTGATACGACGGAAGCGCGGCGCTGGTCGGCCCGCCATGCATGAACACCAGAAGCGGCGGGAGATCGCCGTCGGGGCCGGTGTGGCCGGCGTTGACCGGCGGATAGAAATTGCCGTATGCCGTCAGGCCGGCGCTGTTGGTCCAACTCACCTCCTCAGCCCGGGAGACGTATCCCGGGTCGGGCACGTCCGGTGACGAGGTGGCCAGCACGGTCACGTCGCCGGTGCCCGTCTCGACGGACACGACCTCGGGGAGCCGGTCGGCGAGCCCGCGTTTGAGGGCGACGCGATCGCCTGTGGCACAGATGGTCTCGGTGTGCGTCGATGGGACGCCAAGAGGCGTGAGCGCGCCCGTGTCGTCGACCAGGGTCAGGCCGTGCGCGCCGTCCCGGATGACGGCCCGGCCATTATCGATGAAGGCGATGTCCCGCATTCCGAGCATCCACTGCGGACTCGCCAGGTCGGCCTCGACGTCCAGCACCTGGCGCGTCCGGCCGGCGTCGACGATCCACGGCGTCCACCAGTTCGTCTCGTCGCTGAAGAACCACAGCCGCCCGGCGGGGTCGTAGGCCGGCTGGCTGACCGAGACTCCCGGGCCTCCGGCGATCACGGTGGCGTCGCTCGCCCCCACGCCGGTCAGACTCGCCTCGTGCAAGGTCGTGCTGTCCCATGGCATGTTCGGGTGATCCCACGACACCCATGCCACCCGGGTTCCGTCGGGAGACACCGCCGGCCGGGACACGAAGTCACTCCCCGTGGCCAGGACGGTTCCGAAGTCGGCGTTGTCGCCGTGCGGGTCGAGACGGACCAGTTCGTTCACCGGCTCGCCGCCGGCCCGGTGGTCCTCACGGACGGCATACAGCCAATCCCCGTGCAGGACAAGGCCACCGAAGCGAACCTCGCCCTCGGGGGTGATCGCGACCGGTTCGAGGGCACCCGGGTCCAGACGTCGCAGCCGGCCGTCGCCGAAGTGGCTGAAGACCACGATGCCGGACTGCACGGCATACGCCCCGCCGCCGTATTCGTGCACGCGGGAGCGGACGTTCCACGGTGCCGGCGTGACCTCGACTCGCTCGCCGGCGGCGCCGGCGTGGCGCATCAGGACGGTGCGGCCCTCCTCCCAGGGCCGGCCCTCGAGCCAGTAGGTGTCCGCGCCGTCGACGGCAACGTCGTCGAGGCGGGCTTGCGCCGCGGTCAGCGAGGCGGGAGTGATCGGTGAGGACCAGGTGCCGTACGGGAGGACTGTCACCCGACGAAGCCTAGGTCAGCGGCTGTCTCCACGCTCTGGGTGGAAGTACCAGTCGGTGTCGCCGCGTGCGGGCAGTCGGGCCGGGTAGCACGTGGTGTTCGTGGGGTAGGCGCCCGTGAAGTACTTGTATGCGGACTTGAACCGGTCGCAGCGCCGGGTCGCCTCTTCATAGGACCAGGCGAAACCGATATTGCGGTTGACCCCGTTCATGTCGTGGTCGTCGGCGTAGGCGTTGGTCGTCGTGCGCGCCACGGTCCAGTACCACCGGGCGATCGGAGCACTGTAATGCAGCGACTTCGCGAGATCCGGCTGCCCCAGCAGGTTGATGCCGAAGTAGGTGCCGGCGGACGCGTAGTTGAAGTCGTTGGTCAGCTGGATGTAGCCGCGCCCGCGATAGGTCTGGGTGTTGCCGCTCTCGTCGGCGTCGTAGCGCATCGCCGACTCGCTGACGAGGGTGGCGAGGAAGGCGGCCTTGCGCGCCGGAGTGTTGATGGCGCCCTTGGTCATCTCGGCCTGCAACCCGGGAAGCCCCCGCTCGACGATGTCGCGCGGGCCGACCCAGCCGGAGCCGAACATCGTCACGAGCCCGTCATAGGTGATGCCCCCCGAGGGACAGACGACATTGCGTGGTCCGGTGGTCAGCAGCTTCTGCGTCCAGCCACCGTCTCCGACATACCCGATCAGGCTGATGTCGGTGCCGCTGCTGTTGGTGATATCGGCGTCCCGGCGGGTCGAGAGCGCGCCCGACGAGTCGGTGCGCGCGAAGAAGAGGCCCCCGCCGGGCGAGGCCAGCGCCGACACCCCGCCCCAGCCGCTGCTGCCCAACGTCGAGATCGTCAGGTTGCCCGCTCCCGCCGCGCGGATGCCGAGCAGTTTCCCCGCGCTGGTCGTCGCGAGGAGGCGACCGCCGCCGACGCCGGTCAGGGTCTTGGCGATCACGCCGGCGCCGATCCGGACCTTCTGATTGATCTGCGAGCCGGTGGGTTTCTTGGCGCTCACGTCCCAGCGCCACAGCTGGCCGTTGGTGTCACCGGTCGCGAACAGGTGGCCGGCGCCGTCGGCCGCGAGCTTGTCGTAGTTCCAGCCGGTATACGCCATCGGCACCGGGGCACCGATCGTCAGACTCTTGGTGTTGCCGGTGACGTCGATCCGATAGAGCGCGCCCTGACTCGTGGTCACCAGCAGCGTGTTCATGTTCAGTGCGGTCATCGCCCGCACCCCCCAGGGGAGCTTGGGTCCGGTGAGCTTGCGGGTGCGCACATTGGTCGCCGCGTTGATGGCGGCGAAGGTCAAGGTCGCGTCCCGTCGGACGCCATAGACGTATGCCGTGCCGGTGCACCCGCTGGCGGCCCGCAGCGCATCGTCCGGGGTGTCGTCGGGGCCGGCGGCCCCGGTCGTGGTGGCGAGGGACAGACCGACGGCGATGGCGGCGGCGCTGCCGATGAAGGACGTCGTGGACATGGAACAACCTCTCCGGACGCGAAAAACCGTGACCATTGTGCCCTAAGTGACACGTGAGAATAAGCACGGCCATCCCGGATGCGTCAGCGCGTCGTGCGCACGAATCCCATCACGGCCGCCATCGCGATGACGGCCAGTGCGGCGAAGGTCGCCCCGGCGACGCCGGGGGCGCGGGCCGCGATGACCAGCGCGCCGAGGGCGGCGGTGACCAGGATGCCGATCGCGACGAGCCCGGCGTCGCGCGCCCACCGCATACGGGCCTCGGCGGGCACCCGCACCCCGGGCGGCCAGACGCCGCAGGCCGAGGCGGCGAGGTGCATCACGAGGAGGAGCAGCGCTGCACCCGCCGGAAGCATCAGGCCAGCGGGCGATTCCGGCCGGGGCACGAACAGCCACCACACGCCGCAGTGCAGCAGCGCCAGGACCGCGGTGACCCAGGTCTCCGGCGCCGCCGCCGCGGCGATCGCGGCCAGCACGAGATAGGGCATGAAGGCCAGATCCCCGCCGGGGGCTGCGGCGATCGTGAGCCCGGTGGTGGCGAGGCCGGCCAGCAGGATCAGCAGACGCAGCAGTATGCGGTCGCGACCCTGCCCCGCGAACCACTCCCGGACCGTCGTCATCGCCGGACCAGCCTCGGCGCGCGGGCCCGCCGCTGCAGCTGACGCAACACCTCATCGAGCGAGCCGGGGCCGGCCCAGGGGACCACGGGCACGCCGGACTCGACGAGCCGGTGCAGTTGCGTCGCGCGTTCGAGCAGCCGCAACCGCCACGCCGTGCGCGTCACCCCGGCGTCGCGGGGCGAGCGCATCGGCGCCAGCGCCTCGAGCTCGGTTGCGTTCAGGCGCAACGGTTCCGCCGCCGCCGGGGGCATGGTGTCGATGATCAGGACCGAATGGCCGGAGCGGCTCAGGGAGTGGGTCCGCCCGAGCGTGGCCGCGGAGATGCCCGGAGTGAGGACCAGGACGAGGGCACCAGCGGGGACCCTCGAGAGGGCGTTGGCGACGGCCCGGTCGTCGCCGACCCCGACGCTGCCGGGCCGGATGGCGGCGAGCACGTCGCGGATCCGGCGGACCTGGGCGCGCCCGGCGGTGGCCGGCACGGTCGGCAGGTCGCGGGACCCGAGCACGATCAAGCCGACTCGCTCGCCGGTGCGCAGATAGTGCTCGGCCAGCGCGGTGGCCGCTCGCACCGCCGTGTCCAGGCTGCTGCGCACGCCGGCGATGCCGCCGGTGACGCCGATGTCGTGGAAGGCGTCGACGATGAGCAGGATCTGGGTGTCGAGGTCGGCGTGGGTCGCCGCGACCTGGAGGGCCCCGGCGCGGCTCGAGCGGGCCCAGTCGATCCGGCTGAGCCGGTCACCCGGGCCGTAGGCCCGCACGGCGGCGAAGTCGGTGCCGTCGCCGCTTCGGGTGCCTCGGTTGAGCCCCACGATGCCGGTGGGGTGTGGCATGCCGGTGCGGCTGGTGAAGGCGTCCTTGCCGGGCAGCACCACGACGCGGGTGTCGGGCAACTGGCCCGGGCTCCACCGGAAGGCACCGAGCGCGCTGGTGACGGTGACGATCGCGGAACCCGTGTCGTAGTGTCCCCACCGCTCGGCGATCCATTTGTCCTGCAGCGCTATCGGCGTGTCCGGCAGGTGAGTGCCGGGCACGGCGACGGCGACCGCGCCGGCGCCCTCGAGGCTGGCGAAGTACGCCGTCGGTGCCTGGACCGCGGCCAGGTCGCGGGCTCCGCGCGGCACGGTGATGTGTGCCTCCCAGTGCACGATGCCGCCCTCGGGCACGACGGCCGGCGACACCTGATGCCGGGCCTGGGGGAGGCCGTCCGGTCGCCCCGCCAGGCCCCACGCGGCGGCGATGACGAAGGGCGAGGCGAGGACAAGCAGGTCCGGCCGGCGCGCCAACGCGGCGCCGAGACCGACGAGCAGGGCGACGACGAGGGCCCGGACGTGTGCCGCCGTCGGGTCCCAGCGGCTCCCGCTCATGGGCCGCTCGCCGGGGTCGGGACCGACCGCAGGATGTCCTCGACGATCGAGGACGCGGTGACATCGCTGGCCCACAACTCCGGCCGCACGCTCACGCGGTGGTCGAGCACGGGGTGCGCCACGGCCTTGACGTCCTCGGGGGTGACATAGTCGCGGCCGGCCAGCACGGCATACGCACGAGAGCACAGCAGCAGAGCCAGCGAGCCACGGGGCGAGGCGCCGACGAGGACCTGGGCGTGCCGGCGAGTCGAGCCGGCGAGCCGGACGCAGTACTGGCTCACCGAGTCGTCCACCGTCACCGTCTCGATCGCCTGCTGCATGGCGAGGAGGCCCGTCGGGTCGGTGACGGCGCGCAGACTGTGTTCCTCGGTGCGCCGGCCCATCCGCGCGGTGAGGACCTGCCACTCCTCGGTCGGGCTCGGATAGCCGAACTCCAGGCGCATCAGGAAGCGGTCGAGCTGGGCCTCGGGCAGTGGGTAGGTGCCTTCGTACTCGATGGGGTTGGCGGTCGCGAGGACGTGAAAAGGCTTGGGGAGCGGGAAGGTTCGCCCCTCGACCGTGACCTGGTGCTCCTGCATCGCCTCCAGCAGGGCCGCCTGGGTCTTGGGAGGGGTGCGGTTGATCTCGTCGGCGAGGAGGAGCCCGGCGAAGATCGGGCCGTGCCGGAACTCGAAGGTCGCGGTGCGCTGATCGAAGACGAAGGAGCCCGTCAGATCGGCCGGCAGCAGGTCCGGAGTGAACTGTGCCCGCTTGAAATCCAGCCCGAGCGCGGTCGCGAGACTGCGTGCGGCGAGGGTCTTGCCGAGACCGGGGAAGTCCTCCAACAACACGTGCCCGCCGGCGAGGACGCCGGCGAGCAGAAGGGTGAGGGCGTCGCGCTTGCCGACGACGGCTCGCTCGACCTCGTCGAGGATCTCGCCGCCCAGGCGGGAGGTGGTGGGCAGGTCCATTCAGAGCCTCTCGATGCGCTGGAGCATGGTGTCGATGGTGTGGATCGGCCTGCGCCGCATACCTTCCGGCGCATTGAGGTATGCCGCGAGCTCGCCCCCGAGGAGGGCGCCCGGGTCGTTCTCAGCCTGGCCGTGGACCCGGCGCTGGCTGAGCCGGTCGCTCACGATCGCCGAGATGATGCGGTGCAGTTCCTCGTCGTTCTCGCGCCGGGGCTCGTCGAGGAGCACCCGCAGGGCCGAGACCCGCGAGTCCCGGCCACGGTGCCTCGAGGGGTAGGGCCGGAAGACCTGCCAGCGTTGCGGCGTCCCCAGCCGGGCCAGGCGATAGACGACCCAGCCGATCACCCAGCCCGCCAACAGGATCGAGCAGAACAGCACGGCGTTAGGCGCCGGGGTGAAGGAGTACCACGCGATGCCGAGCGCGACGAGGATCACGGGGATGAGCAACCGCAGCACCCCGAAGGAGATCAGCGGTATGCCCGGCCCGGCGGGCCAGGTGGGGATCCGGGACCGCGTCACGGCGCCTGCTCCGCTTCCGGGACACGTGCGTGGGCGAGGCCCTCGTGGATCCGGGTCAGGGCGTCGACAGCGCGCTCCCGGTCGGCTTCGCCAAGGGCGTGCCGGCTGAACCGTGCCTCCCGGTAGAGGTCGGCCAGCCCAGCGATGGCGTCATCGTCGATCTCGAAGCGCCGCAGGACCGCGCTGGTCACCTCGGCGGGGGTCTCCCACGGCAACGCCGGACAGCCGGCCCGGTCGATGGCGGCTTCGAGACGTTGCCAGCAGGTGACGATGGCGTTGTTGGGCGCTCCCGAGCGCAGGGCGGCGAACTGCTCGTCGGCGTCGTCGAGCACCGCCTCCGCCACCGGTTCCACGACGGGAACCTCGGGCGCCGGGATCTCGCGCGGTCGCCCGCGCCACAGGAGGAACAGTCGCCACAACACCGCGAGGACGAGGGCGCCGGCGAGGACCCCGAGGATCAGCCGCACCCAGCCGTTGGTGGCGAACTCCGGCGGCGAGGGGATCGGGGGCGGCGGGGTGGGTGGGGCCGGATCGACGACCGACGTCGGGGACGGCGTGGTGGTGGACACCGACGGCTCGAGCCGGCTTTCGTATGCATCGCCCACGACGAACACCGGCCCCGACCCGGCGACGAACATCGCCAGTCCGAGCACCACGGCGAGCACCAGCGCCACTGGCGCGTGGCGGCTCGCGGGTGCCCGGACGCCCATACCGTGCCCTCCTCTGCGTGCCGATGGCACTCGAGGCGAGACTATCCGGCGCGCTTCTCGGCGGGGATGAGCTCGACGTCCGCGGCGGCGATCGCCTCGCCCGCGGCATACTGCGGTTCGGCGGTGATCCGCCCCGCCGCCCGCAGGTCGTCCGCGGCGGCGCGGATCTGCTCCAACGCCGCGTCCGGCCCGGTGAGGGTCAACGCGGTGATCTCGGACCGCATACCGACCTTGGCCTCCGACTTCGCCTTGCGCACCGCGGCGAGCGCGGCGCCCACGGAGGCGAGCATCGTCGCGTCGCCGCCTTCCGGCAACTCCTCGGCCGTCGGCCACGAGGCCCGGTGGATCGACCCCTCGTGCCACCACGACCACACCTCTTCGGTCGTATAGGGCTGGATCGGGGCGAGCAGCCGCAGCAGCACGTCGAGCCCGAGCCGCAGGGCCGCGCGGGCGCTTGCTGCCGGACCCTCGCCCTGGCCGCCGTAGGCGCGGTCCTTGACCAACTCCAGGTAGTCGTCGCAGAAGGTCCAGAAGAACGCCTCGGTGATCTCCAGGCTGCGCGTGTAGTCCCATGACTCGAAGCCCGCGGTCGCCTTCTCGACGACCTCGCGCAGGCCGGCGAGCATGGCGAGGTCGAGGGGCTCGGTGACGGCCGCGCGCAGGTCGCCCTCTACCTCACCGAACGCCTCCACCTCCCCGAACGACAGTGCGAACTTCGTGGCGTTGAGCAGCTTGATCGCAAGGCGGCGCCCGACCTTCATCTGGCCCACGTCGTATGCCGCGTCGGTGCCGAGCCGGCCGCTGGCCGCCCAGTAGCGCACCGCGTCGGTGCTGTGCTCCTTGAGGATGTCCTCGGGCGTGACCACATTGCCCTTGGACTTGCTCATCTTCTTGCGGTCGGGGTCGAGGATGAAGCCGCTGATCGCGGCGTCGGTCCACGGGATCGTGCCGTGCTCCCAGTGCGCACGCACGACGGTCGCGAAGAGCCAGGTGCGGATGATGTCGTGTGCCTGCGGGCGCAGGTCCATCGGGAAGAGGTGGCCGAAGAGTTCGTCGTCGCGGCGCCAGCCGAGGGCGATCTGCGGGGTGAGCGAAGACGTGGCCCAGGTGTCGAAGACGTCCGGGTCACCGACGAAACCGCCCGGCTTGCCGCGCTGGTCCTCGGTGTAACCGGGGGGTGCGTCGGCCATCGGATCGATGGGCAGCATCTCCTCGGTGGGCAGAATATAGTTGTCCCACAACGGTTCTCCGTCCTCGTCGAGGGGATACCAGACGGGGATGGTCGGTCCGAAAAAGCGCTGCCGCGACACCAGCCAGTCGCCGTTGAGGCCGGCGACCCAGTTGGCATAACGGCTGCGCATGAAGGCCGGGTGGAAGGCGATCTCGTCGCCGCGGGCCACGAGCTCGGCGTTGAGGGCGGCGTCGCGGCCCCCGTTGCGGATATACCACTGGCGGGTGGTGACGATCTCCAGCGGCTTCTCGCCGCGCTCGTAGAAGTTCGCCTTGCGCTGGGTCGGCGTGGGCTCGCCGTCGAGGTCGCCGGATTCGCGCAGCAGCGCCACGATCGCCTCGCGGGCGCCGTATGCGGTCTTGCCGGCGATCTGCTCGGCATACAGCTGCTCGCCGGGGGTGCCGACGAGCCACTCCGGGTTCTCGTGGTGCATCCGGCCCGTGCGGGTGATCAGCGAGCGGGTGGGCAGCTGCAGCTCGCGCCACCACAGCACGTCGGTGAGGTCACCGAAGGTGCAGCACATCGCGATGCCCGCGCCCTTGTCCATCTCGGCGGCGGGGTGCGCGACGACGGGGATCTCGACCCCGAACAACGGCGAGGTGACCGTGGTGCCGAAGCGCGCGGCATACCGCTCGTCGTCGGGATGGGCGATCAGGGCCACCACCGACGGGATCAGCTCGGGGCGCGTCGTCTCGATGTAGACGGGGCCGTCCTCGGCGTGAAAGGCGACCCGGTGGTAGTGGCCGGGGTAGTCGCGCGCCTCCAACTCGGCCTGCGCCACCGCGGTCTGGAAGGTGACATCCCACAGCCCCGGCGCCTCGGACTGGTAGGCCTCGCCGCGCTGGACATTGCGGATGAACGCCCACTGGCAGGTCGCCCGGGAGAAGTCGTCGATGGTGCGATAGGTCTGCTGCCAGTCGAAGGAGAGGCCGAGGCGGCGGAAGAGCGATTCGAAGCTCTTCTCGTCCTCGACGGTGCGCTCCTCGCACAGCTCGAGGAAGTTGGCGCGGCTGATCGGCACTTCGTGGGCCGACTTGGTCGATGTGGCCGTGCCGCGGTGGGGCGGCTCGAAGTTCTCGACATAGGGCAGGGTCGCGTCACCGCGCACGCCGTAGTAGTTCTGCACGCGCTTCTCGGTGGGCAGGCCGTTGTCGTCCCAGCCGATCGGATAGAACACCTCGTGCCCCAGCATCCGCTTGTACCGCGCCATGCAGTCGGTGTGCGTGAAGCTGAAGACGTGCCCCATGTGCAGGCTCCCGCTCGCGGTCGGCGGGGGAGTGTCGATGGCGAAGATCTGCTCCCGCGGCAGGGTGAGCGCACGCTCCCGGTCGAAGGCGTAGGTGCCCTGCTGCTGCCATACCGCGCCCCACTTCTCCTCCAGGCCGTCGAGCGTGGGCCGCTCGGGGAGGGCAGGGTGCTGCGCGGGTGCGGTGGTCATGGTTGGGAATTCTTTCATCCCGTATGCCGTGGTCTCGACCGGGTTTCGCGCCGGTGTCCCGCGCTTGGGCGATCTATAGGTGGCGCCCTTTGCTCGCGATCCTGGTGGCGCTCCCCGGCAGCAGGACGTTGGGCGAGGCCGAAAGATGCGCCTCGAGAACTGCTAGGCAATCCCACCCCCGTAGCGTCTGCGTCAAGAGAGGTATGCGGCCCGCCACCAGCCCTGGCCTGGTATGTCATGCGCGGTGCGCGCGAGGAGACCGCGGCGGCGCATAGGACGATAGCGGCGTGGCCTCTATGCATCCGCACCCGATCGGCGGCGGTTCCTTTCCCTCGCCAGTGGTCCCTGGGACAGGGTGGCCGGGGGATCCGGCCACCGCGTCGACATCGGTGGCGCGGGATGCCGGGTCGGTGGAAATTCTTGCCGGTCAATGCGATTCGCTCGCCGAGTTGGCGGCCGAGGTTTCGGTATGCCGTGCCTGTCCCCGGCTGGTTGCGTGGCGCGAGCAGGTGGCACGGGAGAAGCGGGCGGCGTATGCGGACCAACCCTATTGGGGTCGGCCGGCGCCCTCCTTCGGTGACCCGAACGCTCGTATCCTCATCGCCGGGCTGGCTCCCGCCGCCCACGGCGCCAACCGCACTGGGCGGATGTTCACCGGCGACCGGTCGGGGGATTGGCTGTATGCCGCGCTGCACCGCGCGGAGTTCGCCAGCCAGCCCGCGAGCACTGCCGCGGGTGACGGAATGGTGTTGCGCGGCATACGGATCACGGCGGCGGTGCACTGCGCTCCGCCGGAGAACAAGCCGACCACCGACGAGAAACGCAGTTGTGCGCCATGGCTCGATCGGGAACTGCTTCTCTCGCCGGGCGTTCGGGTGGTGATCGCTCTGGGTGGCGTCGGATGGGATGCCACGCTGGCCGCCGCCCGTCGGCTGGGCTGGGAAGTGCCGCGGCCGAAACCGAGTTTCGGACACGCGAATTCGACCATCGTCCGGCGACCCGACGGGTCCGAGGTGCTGCTCCTCGGCTCCTATCACGTCAGTCAGCAGAACACCTTCACCGGGCGGCTCACCGAACCGATGCTGGACGCCGTCGTGATGGCGGCCCGGCGCCGCGCATCGGGGGTTTGAAGGGCGGTTGTCGGTGGGCTCTGGCAGGGTCTGGTGATCGGGCAGTTTGCGGTTCGTTATCGAGTTGCTGACTGGTCGTTGCGGTGGCGCTTGCGGAAGCTAATCACATTGCGCTGCAGCGAAATTCATCAGAATAGGCCTTGCATGACTGATAGAACTGGAGTACGATAAGACCATGACGACCACGGCACACGATCCCCGACCTGGAGCTTCCTGCTCCCGTGGTCGCGCGTGCCCTGACGTTGTCCCTGACTTGCCGCCGCTGGAGCCGGCGCAGGTGGACGCGGCCTTCGACTCCTGGGTCGCCGACGGCGGTCTGGCCCGCGAAGCGCAGGCGGATCACCAGCGCCTCGATGTGGAGGCGGACAGTCCCGAGTGGCACGCTGCCGACGAGGAGGCCTGGCTGGCAGCGCTCGATGCCCGGATCAGCGCGGGGGACTACGACGAGTGGCTCCGTGTGGAACTGGCCGCCCCGGCGGCCGATGCCACACCCGGAGCGGACTCAGAAGTGACACCCACGCCGGCCTCCGCGCCAGGCCGTGTGGGCATCGAGGGTTTGACGGTCTCCACCATCACCCTGCAGGCATTCGTGGATTGGCTGGCATCGGTGATCCCGCATCCGGACACTGTTTTCGACGCTGCCGCCGTCCCCGCCGATCGGCCGGCCGGGCCGTCCGCGGCACCGGCGGCACCGGCGGCGAGCGAGCTCGTGGATCTGCTGGCGATGCTCTCGCGGCTGCCGGGAGCGATCGCTGCCGCTCAGGGCCGGGTGTCGCTGGAGTTGGGGCGCACAACGATCCGCGACGCCGTCGCGGCGGGCACGTCCGCAGTCAAGGCCCGCGAGGCGGTGGCGCCGCAGGTCGGGCTGGCCCGCACGTGCTCACCCGCGCGGGCGGAGCAGCACCTGGCGTTGGCACGGGCGTTGGACGGGATGCCCAACACGCATCGCGCGTTGACGGCCGGGCTGATCGAGATCGCGCACGCAGCCGCCGTCGCGAGCGCCACCAACTGTCTCAGTGAGGATCATCGAGCCGAGGTCGACGCGCTGCTCGCTGATCGGCTCGTGGGGATCACGGCGAAACGCTTGGGACAGATCGCCGCCAAGTACGCCGCGGAACTGGACCCTCAAGCGGTGGTGGCCAAGCACAAGAAGGCCCGCTCCGAGCGTCCCGTCTGGACGCGGCCCGCCCCGGATGGGATGACCTACCTGACCATCTTCGGACCCTTGACCGATGTCATCTCCGCACTCGCCGCATTGCGCCGGCATGCCAAGACCGTTGCCAACGGCGGCCTCGACGAGGAGGACCCGGCCGAGGGGCGCACCGAAAGCCAGATCATGGCCGACGCAGCGCTGCGGTGGCTCGCCGGACGCGACCGCCACCAAGCCCAACCGGTCGCCCTCAACTTGGTCATGCACCCCGACAGCCTCTTCGGCCCCAACGGTCACTACACCAGCACACCGTGCCCGTCCGGATCTTTCGCAGCCACCCGCACAAAGTCCGGGACGGCCAACGCGCCGTACGCGCCGGCATCGGCTCGGAGTTCGACGGCCACACACGCCGGGCCGACCGACGCCGAGCCCACGGTCCCTGAGCGTGGCGATACTGAGCCAGGTGATACCGAGCCTGGCGACGGCGAGGTCAACGTGCCCCCTGCGGGTTCACGTCCGCGGACAGCACCAGGCGAAACCGACCCGACAACGGGAGCCGCTTTCGGGTCCGCGCACACCGATCTTGATCCGTCCGATCGACCCGACCCGATCATCTGGCCAGGCGGGGGCGCCCGGACCGGGCGAGTCAACACGCCTGCCTGGCTGGTCGGCCACGGCCCGATGCCGGCGCCCCTGGCCCGCGCACTCCTGCTGCACGGCTGCCATCCCGAGGGCCAGGACCCCGACAGCCAGGACCCCGGCAGCCCCCACCGCGGCGGCTCGACCAGCTTCGATCCTGCAAGTCGACCCGGCCATACCGTCGACCCCAGCGGTTCGGCGACCCCGAATCGGGCGGCCCAGGTCACCTTCCGACGCATCTTCACCAGCCCGGACGGCCGCGACCTGGCCGCGCTCGAGTCCACCGCGCGCCTTTTCCCGGCCGGCGTGCGTCGCGCCCTGATCCTGCGCGACGGCCACTGCCGCACGCCATACTGCAACGCCGACATCAGACACGCCGACCACGTGCACCCAGCAGCCCGCGGCGGACCCACCGCACTGCTCAACGGGCAAGGCCTCTCCGTACGCTGCAACTACACCAAGGACTTGCCCGGTTTCACGACGCGCGTCCTCACCCAGGATGAGATCGCCGGCTACGCCGCGGGCGATGCGGCAGATCCCAACACCCACCTCGCCCGGCAAGCCGGACCGCACACCCACGTCACCGCGATCACCACTCCGACGGGGCACACCTACCTCTCGGTCGCGCCGCCGCTCCTGGGATAGTCGAGCAGGTAATCAAGCCCATGGCGACCATCGGATTCCTCCACACGGCCGAGGTGCACGTGGCGACCTTCGATCACCTCGTGCACTCCCATCTGCCCGGCGTGGGCACGGTGCACGCGGTCGAGGACGACCTGTTGGTCCGGGCCCGCGCGGGCGGGCCGGATTCCGTGGCGACAGAGGTTCTACGGCACGTGCACGCCCTCCACGGTGCGGGCGCGGACATCATCTGTTGCACGTGCTCGACCATCGGGGGAGTCGCGGAACGCGTGGCAGGCCACCTCACTGTCTTCCGCGTCGGCACCGTCTTCCGCGTCGGCACTGTCTTCCGCGTCGACCGGCCGATGGCCAGGTGCGCCGTCAGGAGCGGGCCACGGATCCTGGTGCTCGCGGCGCTGGAGTCAACCCTGGAACCCACGCGAGCCTTGATCGAGGAGGAGGCTGCGACTCGCGGCACGATCGTGCGGATCGGGATGGTGACCGTGCCGGACGCGTGGCGGCACTTCGAGCGCGGGGATCTGGCGGCCTACACCGAGGCGGTCGCGGCGACGGCCCGGGCGCGCCGCGACGAGGCTGATGCTGTGGTGCTGGCGCAGGCCAGTATGGCGGGTAGCGAGTCGCTGCTCGCGGATCTCGGCATACCCGTCCTCAGCAGTCCCCGGCTGGCCATCGCCCACGCTGCCGATCTGCTGGGCGAGGATGTGCTGGGGGAGAGCGACTGACCTGGATTCGAACCGTTCAGTCGGATTCGAGCAACGCCCGGATGTCGTCGGCGGTGATCTGGCCGGACATGGCCCCGCCCTCGTCGACTACCCGGTCGAAGAGGTCGCGCTTGCGCCGCTGGAGCTCGACGACCTTCTCCTCGATCGTCCCGGCGGAGATCAGCCGATAAACCATGACCATCTTGGTCTGCCCGATGCGGTGGGCCCGGTCGATGGCCTGGGCCTCGGCCGCGGGGTTCCACCACGGGTCGAGGACGAAGACATAGTCGGCCTCGGTGAGTGTCAGGCCGACCCCGCCGGCCTTGAGGGAGATGAGGAAGGCGGTGGCGTCGCCGGTCTTGAACCGGTCGATGACCTGGGCACGGTTTCGTGTTGCCCCGTCGAGGTATTCGGTGCTGATGCCGGCCTCGGTGAGGTGGTCCTGCACGAGGTGGAGGAAGGAGGTGAACTGGCTGAACACCAGGGCCCGGTGGCCCTCGGCCGCCAACTCCCGCAGCTGCTCGATCAGCGCCTCCACCTTGGCTGGGGGCGGTCCGTCGGCGTACTTCTCCGGGTCGACGAGGGCGGGATCCAGCGCCAGCTGACGCAGGCGCGTCAACGCCGCGAGTATCGCCACGCGGTTGCCCACCGGGTCGTCGAGGAGCCCGAGCACCCGCTGCCGCTCCCGCTGGAGGTACTTGTCGTAGAGCCGCCGGTGCGCTGGGCCGAGTTCGACGACGAGGCTCTGCTCCTGCTTCTCCGGCAGGTCCTTCGCGACGACTTCCTTGTTGCGCCGCAACATCAACGGCCGGATGCGCCGACGCAGCCGGTCGAGCATCTCGGGCGAGTTGCCGTTCTCGATCGGCTTGCGATAGTGCTCGCTGAAGCGGTCCGCCCGCGGATAGAGCCCCGGCGCCACGAGCGCGAGCAGCGACCACAGGTCCATCAACGAGTTCTCCAGCGGGGTGCCGGTCATCGCCAGCCGGAACGGCGCCCGGATGTCGCGCAGCACGTGATGCGTCTTGGCCTGATGGTTCTTGACGAACTGTGCCTCGTCGAGGATCAGGCCGCGCCACGGTGCGGCGGTGAACTCCTCCCCGTCGATGCGGGCGACGGCGTAGGAGGTGACGACCAGGTCGGCGCCGGCCACCGCCTCGGCCACCGTGGTCACGCGTCTCTTGGTGGTCTCACCGAGCACCACGACGCGCAGGCCCGGCGCAAAACGGGCCGCTTCACTGGCCCACACCCCGAGCATGCTCGTCGGTGCGACCACCAACACCGGATCACCGAGATCCCCTGCGGCACGGGTTTTTTCGAGCAGGGCCAAGGTCTGCACCGTCTTGCCCAAACCCATGTCGTCGGCGAGTATGCCGCCGAGCTGCGCCTCCCACAGCGCCGTCAGCCAGGCATAGCCGTCGAGCTGATAAGGACGCAGCGTGGCCTGCAACCCGTCAGGTGGCGGCGGAGGCGCCTCGTCGGCGAGCCGGCCGAGGCGTTCGACGCTCTCGGTCCAGGCGGCGCTGTCTACATTGGTCAGCCCGATCTCGGTGAGTTCGTCCCAGAGGCCGACGTGATAACGCGTCAGCCGCAAGGGGGCCCCGGGCTCGACGAGCTGCTGCGCCTCCGCGATGAGGTTGCGCAGGCTGTCCAGGGCCGGGTCGTCGAGCCGGAACCAGGTGCCCGAGTCGAGCAGCAACGCCTCGTCCCCGGCGGCCAACGCCCGCAACAACTGCTCCAGGGGCACGCTCTCCTGCCCGACGGAGACCGCCAGCCGCAGGTCGAACCAGTCGGTCCGTCCGTCCTCGGAGTCGGACAGCGAGACGTCGATGACCGGACGCTCGACAGCTTCTTCGAAGGCGGTGAGCCCGTCCTCGACCACGACATGCACATCGGGCTCGAACTCCAGCGCCGGCAGCACGTCGGACATGAAGCGCACCGCCGGCATGCCGTGCAGCACAAGACGATTCGCCAGGTCCCAATAGCCGCTGTATGCCGTGCCGCGCCGCGTCCGCGCCCCCGGGATCTGCTCGAGCACCTCGAGACCGTCGAGCAGGGACTGCTCGCGCGTCCGGTCCCGCGGCAGCGCCGCCCCGTCGTCAGCCGTCACCAATTCCCCATTGGGCGCGGCATACGCGATGTCGAAGCGCAGCTCGATGTGCGTCGGCATCGGCTGTCCCACCCGCACGCGCAACAAGGGACGCGGTTGCTCCGGGATGCTCACGCTGTCGTCGTGGCTCGTCACCCGCGCGTGATCGCGCAGCCGGGGCAGGTAGAGATTGACGAACCTCTCGGTGTCGGACCCCGGGATCCGCAATTGTCGCTGATGGACAAGGAGTTCGACGAGGTTCTCGTCGAGTTCCTGCTCCAGCCCGAGCAGCACCAGGCCGTCGCGCGTGGTGACGGCGAGCCCGTGGGCCGGGTCGCCCAGGACGTTGATGGCCCGCACTTCCCCGAGGGCCGTCGCCGTGTCCACCGACGTCGTCAGGACGATCTCGGCATCGTCGCGGGTGACGTCGAGGACGATCCGGGCGGGTTCGGGTGCGAGGCTGACGTCGCCGACGACATTGCCACCCCCCACGAGTTCGACCCCGGCTTCGACGGCGGCCTTGAGCAACGGCCATACCCGTGATCCGAGGGAGCCGAGATAGATCTCGCCCTGGCTGTAGAAGTAGCCGTCCCGGCCACCGGTCAGGCGGTGCAGATCGTGGATGGCCTTCAACGCAGCGGCGTGCCGCCGGTTCATCGGCATCCGGGAATGCGGCGAACTGATCTCGGTCCACGTGAAGTTGCGCGCCCACGACCCGGTCTTGGTGCGCCGGGTGACACGGATGGCGATGCGCGGCGGACCCATCATCGTGCGATAGTTCGAGGCCACCGGTAGCGGGTCGACGATCAGCCCGAGCCCGGGAGCGGTGTCGATGACCTCGGTGCGCTCCTCGATGAGCTTGCGGAGGGTGGCTTCCCACGGCGCCTGCGTGGTGTCGTGACCACCGGCTTCGCGATAGCGCTGGCGCGCGACGAGCAGCACCGCCACCGAGTGCTTGCAGTTCATCTGCACCGGGCAACTGCATCGGGACGTCCAGGCCGCCGCGTTGCGGCCGGTCGGCGCCACGGTGATCAGGGTCTGATAGGGCCGCGAGCGGGACCCCTCGACCTCGGCGAGGATCATCCGGCCGCGGTCGGCCGTGGTGAGCGAGAGGACCATGCCGGACGCGGCATACTGCTGGCCGCGCGCGAACCCGCCCGCGTCGACGCGGGCGCGGATCGCCTCGTCGGTCAGCTCGCCGAGCCAATCAGCCCCGGCCAATGAGTCCATCATCCCAACATAACTCAACCCGGCGAACCCGCCGAAACCTCACCGGGAACGGCCGGCGGCGGCATCCGCAACCGCTTGGCGAGGCCGGATGCGCGCTGGATCCGCTGCGCCATACCGCGCTCGATGACCTCGGGAGTGCCGATGATCGTCAGTTGCTTCTGCGCGCGGGTGGCGGCGGTGTAGATCAGCTCGCGGGTCAACAACGGCGAGTCGAGTTCGGGCAGGACGACGGTGACGCGTGTCGCCTGGCTGCCCTGGCTCTTGTGCACCGTCGCGGCATACATCGTCTCGACGTCGGCGAGGCGGGCGGCGGCGACCTCGCGCAGCTGTGACCCGGAATCGAAGACGGCGACGAGGCGGCCGTCGCGGCGCAGGACGACCCCGGTGTCGCCGTTGTAGAGGTCCATGGCGTAGTCGTTGGCGGTCACCTGCAGCGGCCGGCCCGGGAACATGGGGGCGTAGAAGTTCTCGCCGGTCTCCTCCGAGAGCCATTGAGCGATCTGCCGGTTCCAGTGGCCGACCCCCTGCGGGCCGGTGCGGTGCGCGCACAGCAGGCGGTGCTCACCCAACGCGGCCAGCGCGGCGCGGGCGTCGCCGGCCAGTCCGTGGCGACGCAGGTCGACCGCCGCCTCCACCATGAGCGAGCGCCGGGCATCGGCATTGGGGACCAGTTCGACGGCCGGGTCTCCGGACGTCAGGATGGCCAGGGCCGCGGTGGCGTCGCCGTCGCGGATCGCCGTGGCCAGATCCTGGATGGCACCGCCGAACCGATAGGTATGCCGCAGCCGCGCCACCGCGCTGGAGCCTGCCGGCTGCGCCGGGTCACGATCCAGCCCGGCGACGAGGTCGGCCAGGACGGCGCCGGCCTCGACCGAGGTGAGCTGGTCGGGGTCCCCGACGACGATGAGGCGGGCGGTCGGGCGCAGGGCCTCGAGCAGGCGCGCCATCATCGTCAGGGACACCATGGACGCCTCGTCGACGACGACGACGTCGTGGGGGAGCCGGGTGGCGGCGTCGTGGGCGAAGCGGCTGCGTGATCCCGGCCGCCAGCCAGATCGGCGGTGCAGGGTGGAGGCCGCGGGTATGGGCAGTCGCTCGCGGTCGCTGTCGGGCAGGCCGGCCGCTGCGGTCGCGAAGGCGTCCTGGAGCCGGGCAGCGGCTTTGGCGGTGGGTGCCGCGAGCGCGAACCGCGGCACGTGGAAGCCGTCGGTGAGGGTGGACTGCTCGGCCAGCAGCGCCAGGATGCGGGCGATCGTCGTCGTCTTGCCGGTGCCGGGGCCACCGGTGATCACGGCGGTGCGTTCGCGGACGGCCAGCTCTGCGGCCGCCCGCTGGTCGGCGTCGCGCGGATCCGGGAACAGCCGGCCGAGGCCGGCGGCCAGCTCACTCTCGTGGACCGGGATCGGGTGCAGCGCTCGCCTCGTGCCCAGGGTCTCGGCGACGAGAACCTCCTGGTCGTGGTAGCGCTCCAGATAGAGCAGGCCGTCGTCCAGGCGCAGCACCCCGGTCGTGACGAGCGGGCTCGCGGCGACGCGGGCCAGCCAGTCCGCGACGTCGGCCGGCCACGCGAAGTCGGGGTCGACCGCGGCGAGCGCGTGCAGGTCGACGGCCACCGAACCGGTGCGGACGGCCCGCGTCGCGAGGGCCAGCGCGAGGACGACCTCCGGGTCGCTCTCCCGGGCCATGGCCGCGAGGCGGCGGGCGACGTGGACGTCGGCGGCGTGCAGTATCCCGAACTCGTTCGCGTCCGCGATGAGGCCGGCCGGCAGCCGGGAGACGCGGCGGGGATCGTTGCGAGGGAGTGGATCGCGGGAGAGTGGTTCGCGAGGGAGTGGCTCGCGAGGGAGTGGTTCCCGGGGGAGTGATTCGCGGGGTGCCGGGCTCTCGGTCATCGCGCACCTCCACGTGGCCGGCCGCTCGGGCGGTCGGTGGGCCCGGATAGCGTGGCGTCATGACCGCCAGGGCCACACCCGAGGCCATGCCCTACACCATCCGCACCCGGCACCTGACCCTGCGGCCGCCGGTCCCGGACGACGACGACTTCCTCTATGCCCTGCACTCCGATCCAGCGCTGTACGGTCATGCCCCCTGGGCCAGGATCACCGACCGAGAAGAGCTGGAAGCGGTGACCGCGGCGTGGCGCGCGACCTGGCAGGAGCACGGCTTCGGCTACTTCGTCGCGGACGACGCCGACACGGGGGAGCCGCTGGGCATGGCGGGCGTGCGTCCCGCCGATCCCGGACGACTCAACCTGGCCTACCGGTTCGCCGCGGCAGCTCAGGGCCGTGGTCTCGGGCGTGAGTCCGCTCGTGCGGTCGTCGTCTTCGCCGCGGAGTGGCTGCCGGACCATGTCGTGGAGGCGGTCATCCGCCCTGGTCACGAGGCGTCGATCCGGACGGCGGAGGCCGCCGGGCTGCTGTCCGTCGGCGAGATCTCGTACGCCGGGGACCCGGCCGAGGCCGGAGTCTCGCTGCTCCTCGAAGCACCCCGAGCCGGCCGCGTCGACGAGATCGGCCCCGCCGATCGCGAAGAACTGCTCGACCTGTGGCAAGCGGTCACCGAGGCCGGCGGTGCAGTGGGTTTCCTTCCGGGCGCACCGCGCGACCGCATCGCGCAGGCCCTCGCCGAGCACGAGACGGACATGCGTGCGGGCCGGTCGTTCGCCGTGGGTCTGCGCGACCCCGATGTCTCTCTCGTCGGGTGGGGCTGGTGGGTCAGTCCGGCGAATCCGCTTTTGGCACATCGCCGTTGGCTCTATCGCTTTATGGTCGACCCCCGCCGCCAGGGCCGCAACCTCGGCGCCATCCTGTTGGCGTCGATGATCGGCACGGCACGCGAGGACGGCGGTGAACTGCTCGGATTGGACTATCGCAGCGGAACCGGGGTGGGCGACTTCTATGCCCGCCAGGGGTTCGTCGAGGTCGGCCGGATCCCGGGCGGCATCCGGGTGGGCGCGGGAGACGATCGCGACGACGTGGAAATGGTCCGCAGAGCCGACGGGAGCCCGCTGGTCGCGGATGGCCGCCGCTGACGCCGACGGGCTGTCACACCCGCGCATCATGACGCGGCCCGCCCGTCGAGCAGATCGGACAGCGCAGTCACGAGCGCCACGGGCGGCTGCCAGGAGAAGACCCCCGTCGGGTGTCCGTCGATGACGGGCGTGTCGGGTCCGCACATGCCGCGCAGGTAGAGATAGAGCACGCCACCGAAGTGGCGGACGGGGTCGTATCCGGGCAGTCGCCAACGCAGGAAGCGATGCAGGACGACGGCATACAGCAGCGCCTGCAGTGGATAGGACGAGTGCTGCATCGCGGCGACCAGGGCCCGGGGGCGGTAGTCGGCGGCCGTGAGTTCGGCATCGGGGGCACCGAGCCAGTTGGTCTTGTAGTCGACGACGAGATAACGGTCGCCGACCCGGAGGACCACGTCGACGGAGCCGGTCAGGTATCCGCGCAGCACTTGGTCACCGAGTTCGGGAGCCGCGAGCGCTGCGGCGTAGTCGAGGAGCGGATCGCCCTCGGGCAGGTGGGCCCGCAGCAGCGGCGCCAGCTCACCGAGCCGGATGTCACCGACATTGCGCCGGTGATCACCACCGACAAGCGGGAGCTCGAACTCCAACTCGCACAGGCGATCCGAGCGTCCGATGTCGGCGAGGGCGGCCCCGGAGGCGAGCGGCCCGAGGGGGCTGCGGCTGACGGTGACCAGGGCGTCGGCCAGGGTGGCGCGGTTGAGCTCGACGGGCCACCGCACGATCTGCTCCTCGATCCGCGCCAGGAACTCCGCCCGCAGATCGCCGGCAGCGGGATCGGCCTCCTCGAGCACCGCGTGCACGAGCGAGCCGAACGTCGCTCCGACGGGAAGCGTCGCCATGGGTGACGGGACGTCGGCGGCGAGAAGCTCCGCCGGCGTCGGCGTGTCGCCGACGGGGAGGATCTCGACACCGGGCGCTTCGTCGTCCTTGCCCGGAAGCTCGGGTTCGGACGTGGCGGGCACGCCGGTGGCGTCCTCGGCGGCCTTGGACAGCGCGCTGTATGAGGTGCGCCGCCAGTGCACATCCACCTGGCGATCGAACGTGCGCACCGCCAGGTCGTCCGCGCCCGGTGGCGGCGTCGCGGGGAGCGTCGCGGGCCCCGGCTCGACCCACTCCGGTTGTGGCCCGCCCGCGGCCGCCCAGGCACCGAGGCGCTCGGTGACGATGCGCTCGCTCGGGACCGGCAGGCTCCGCTCGGGTTCGCCGTGGCCGCCGGGGGAGCGGCCGAGCAACGCCCGGTGCAGCGGGGAGGTCGGGGTGTTCGTGGTCGGTGCCCACCAGGTGACGACCTGGGACTGGGCGCGCGTGAGGGCGACGTAGAGCATCCGCAGGCTCTCGCCGTCGTCCTCGGCCTTGGCCCGCTCCAGCGTGTTGGCGTCGGCGCGGTCGCGCACGTCGATGACGCGGTTGCCCGCGGTGTCGTGGAACCGCAAGAAGCCGGCGTCGTCGGAGTCGAAGCGGTCCGCGAGGAAAGGCGCGTAGACGATCGGGAACTGCAGGCCCTTGCTCGCGTGAATCGTCGCGAGTTGCACTGCGGCGGCGTCGCTTTCGAGTCGGCGACTGCGATGGCCGAGGCCCGGTGCCGCTTCCTCGGCGAGCTGGCGGCGCAGCCATGTCGTCGTCGCGTTCAGGCCCAGTCGCTCGCGCAGCACGTGGTCGTGCAACACCTCGGCGAGGTGATGGACGTCGGTGCGGGACCGCTCACCACCCGCGGTGGCCAGCAGGCGCTGGTCCAGCCCGCCGGCGCGCGCGGCTGCGACCACCGCCGGTATGCCGCGCAGCGCGAACAGCTCGGCCCAGCGCCGCAGCTGGGCGGCAACGTCGTCGGTCAGGACCTCGCCCCGCTGATCGAGCGCGGTGATGGACTCGCCGATGAAGGGCGTCAGAGCCGCGGTCCGCACGCGCCGCGACCGGTTGGGCATCTCCATGGCCTCGAGGAGCATGAGCCACCACTTGGCTGCGGGCGAGCGGAGGACGGAGTCGTCGGCGGCCAGGACGGCTGGGATGCCGGCGGCCTGCAAGGCGTCGCGGACATGACGCAGCTGTTTGCCCGTATGGCAGAGCACGGCGATATCGCCAGGAGCCACCGGGCGGCCGTCGAAGGTGGCTGCGCTGGACAGCACCCGGGCGATGTCGGTGGCGCAGTCCTTGGCCAGGATGGGCCGGGCCTTGTCGACCCGGGCGAGCCGGTCGGGGTCGGTGTCGAGCATGGCCCGGGAGGCCACCCGCAGCCGCCAGGGCTGGGCATTGGGCAGTCCGCTCAGCCGCGATTCGTGCTGGGCCGCCGTGACGGGATGGACCTCGACCGCCGGGTCCCCGAGCGTCATGCCGCCGAGTCCTGCGCTCAGCGCGGCGACGAGAGGAGCGTCGGAGCGCCGGTTGACCGCCAGGGTCTGCTGGTGATCGGCGACCTGCCGGGCCCGCAGGTAGGTGTTGATGTCGCCACCTCGGAAGGCGTAGATCGCCTGTTTCGGGTCACCGATGAGCACCAGCGTGCCGTGCCCGTGGAAGGCCCGCTCGAAGACCTGCCACTGCACGGGGTCGGTGTCCTGGAACTCGTCGACCAGCACCACGGACCAGCGTTCGCGCAGTCGCGCGCGGGTGGGCGACCGCGGATCTTCGAGCGCCGCGGCCAGGTCGGCGAGCAAGTCGTCATAGGACAGCACTCCCAGGCGGCGCTTGCGGTAGGCCAGCTCGGACCGGACCTCCTCGGCGAAGGCCACCCGTTCGGCCTCGACGCTGCCGGGCTCGGCGTCGGCCGGCCCGATACGCGCGGCCGGATCGCCCACGACCTTGGTCGCGATCTCGCGAGCGGTCTTGTGCGAGAACGGGACCGCGTCGAGTCGGGCATAGCGCGCGAGGTAGAGATCGTCGACGACCTCGGCCAGCAGATCGCTCAGATCCTCGACCAGCGTCGTGCCGGGATCGGTGTCACCGGCCACCCCGAGGCTGCGCAACACCGAATGACAGAACTGGTGGATCGTCGCGATCGTCGCGTCGTCGAAGGCACCGAGCGCGTCGCGGAGGCGATGGTGGCGGACGCGCAGCTCCGCCACGTCGAAACGGGTGCCGCTCGCATCGCCGCTGAGGGTCTTCTCGAGCCGGTCGATGCGCCGGGCCGGCTCGTGACCATCGATGAGCTGGCGCAGATAGAGCTCGGAGCGGATCAGCCGTTCGCGGACCCGTTCGCGCAACTCCTGAGTGGCCGCCCGGCCGAAGGTGACGACGAGGATCTGGTCCAACGAAGTGCCCTCGGCAACGACACGCGCGACCAGGGCAGCGATTGCCCAGGTCTTGCCGGTGCCCGCGCTCGCTTCGAGGATGGTGGTCCCGGCAGGCACGGGCGCGGTGATGTCGAAGACCGGGGCGGTGGCGGTTGGGGCACTCACGTGCCCACCCCCGCGAGCAGTGCCGGCCGGAAGACGCGCATGGCCGTATGCCCGAGCCGCGAGGGCAGGCTCTCGGCCTCGCCGGCGAACTCCCATACCTCGTCCGCGCTCGGCGGGCCGAGCCAGATGTCGAGTGGCGGATTGGGGCCGTAGAGGAGGGCGATGGACGGGTCGTTGTTGTCGAACCGCTTCTCCCACTGCTCTCGTGCCGCCGCCAGCGCCAGCGTCTCCTTGCGTCCCTTGAGCTGATGGAGCCGGGCGGCGTAGTCGTAGGACGTCTTGGGCGCGAATGCCAGCGGCATCGACAGCCCCAGGTCGCGCAGCTCGACGAGCTCGAGCAGGAAGGTGCGCGCCAGGTCAGGGGCGATCGGGCCGACATTGGCGACGCAGGAGTCCTTGCCCCGCCGTCCGATCGCGTGTGCGGTCCACGGCCCGGCGCCGGCGGGCGTGCCGGCCGTGAGGGCCAGCAGGGTGATCCAGGCTTCGAGCCGGTGCTTGCCCGAGAGAGTGGAATAGGTCGGCAGCACGAAGGCCCGGTCGTGCACCCGTTGGACGCTCCCGACGAGGCGCCGGCCACCGCCGATCTCGACATCGATGTCGACCGACCGCGCCGCCACGGGAGAGTCGGTGAGGATGCGCCCGGTCGCTGCGGCGATCGCGTCGGCGCGCGGTCCGATGTCCACCAGCAGCCGGTAGCCGAGGGCCGCGGGGGGCAGGCTGCCACGCTGCAGTTCGGCGCGCTCGATCTCCACGGATGCCTTGCCTGCCAACAGGTCCGACAACAGCCGCTCTCCGATCTGCCAGGACTGCAGGCCGTCGAGATCGACCGGGATCGCATCGGGGCGCAACTCCTCCTCGAGCGGGGAGGCGACATCGAGCCGCTCACGCAGATAGGCGCGAGTGGGGTTGGCGAAGAAGGTGATCAGGTCGGCGACGGTCAGGTCGTCGCCGTCACGCATGGGCAGCGGACCGGGCACCGCGAGACCTGAGGTCGGCGCGGCCCCGGACGCGGTCAGGGCCTTGCCGTCCCGGAGCGCCTGGGCGGCCGGCACGGACTGCGGATCGAAGCTGAACGGCACGCCGGAGATCGCGTCGGGGGTGAGGTTCTCGGTGTCGAATGGTTGCAGCCGGTGGCGGCGCACCGGCCGGGTGTCCGCGTCGCCGGCATCGTCGGCACCAATGGCACCAGTGGGGTCCAGGCCCGCCGTGGCGCGCGCCGCGTCGATGAGTTCGCCCAGCGGCACCGCTGGGGGCCGGGGTGCCCCCGTATGCGGATCGGCCTCCGAATAGGTCACGACCAGTGTGTCGGTGGCCGCGAGGATCGCGTCGAGGAGCAGCTGCCGGTCTTCGCTGCGGGCGTCGCGCTCCCCGGTGCGCGGGGCCCGGGACAGGACGTCGTCGCCGTCGGGGGTGCTGGCGCGGGGGAAGACACCGTCGTCCAGCCCGAGCAGCGCCACGACCCGGTGCGGGACCGAACGCATCGGCACCATCGTGCACACGGTCAGGCTGCCGGTGCGGAAGTTGGCGCGCGTCGCGCGAGACTCCAGCCGGGTGCTGAGCAGCGTGCGGATATCGCTGTGAGACAGGGTGATCGCGCTTGCCGACCCGGCGATGACGGCAAGCTCGCGTTCGAACTCGGCCTGCTGCCACAGGTCGGTGAAGGGCACATCGGTCAACGCGCTCACCCCGTCGCGCAGGGCGGCGGTCCATTGGGCGGCGCTCTGGGCACACGTGCACGCGTCGCGGAACGCGGCGATCCGGTCGACGAATTCGACGACGCGGCCGGCCAGTTCGATGCTGCCGCTGTCGACATCGTCGAGGGGCAGGACGAAGGGATAACTGCGCGTGCCGTCCTCGGCGCGGGTCACCCCGAGCAGCAGGCGGTCGAGCCCGGCGTGCCACGAGTTGGCGTCGAGTCCGTCGAGCTGGAATTCGGTGCGGTGCCGCCCGTCCAGGCCCCAGCGGATCGCGGCCTGCTCGGTCCACGCCGCGAAGCGCTCGAGGTCGTCCTCGTCGAACCCGAACCGGCGGCGCACCGGTTCGGTCGCTGCCAGGTCGAGCACCTCGCTCGCCGTGATCCGCCCGGCGGCGAGTTCGACGAGTTGGGCTGCGATCGCGAGCAACGGGTTGGTGAAGATCTTGGACCGGTCGGCGAGTTGCACGCGCAGGTGGTGCCCGGGATGCAGGCTGCTGCCGGGGGTGTCGCCGATCCACAGGTCGCCCAGCCCGAAGTCGGCGTGGATCAGCGGGGCGAAGGTGTCGACGTCGGGGCACATGACGAGGATGTCGCGGGGTTCGAGCGATGGATCGTCCGCGAGCAGCCCGAGCAGCACTTCCCGGAGCACCTCGACCTGCCGGGCCGGGCCGTGCGCACCGTGCACCTGGATGCTGCGATCACCCACGGGTATGCCGCGCTGGGCGGCCTCGGCCGTCGTCGGCACCCGGTCGGCCCGCAGGTCGGCCTGCAACCACTCCAGCCAGGTCGCCGGGTCTGGTATGCCGCCCCCGGCCGGCGCTACGATCGTCTCCTCGCTCATCGGGCCGGCCAGGGCGAGGGTGCGCTGCAGTTCGCGGACGTCGCGCCCGAGCGAGGCGAGCAACGGGTGCCGCACCGCAAGGACGCAGCGATCGTCAGCGCGGGCGCACGGCCCATCAATGACGACCGATTGCATTGCCGCCCAGAGGGTTTCGGACGGATGTGGCAGCCACAGATGCACGTCGCGGTGTTCGGCCACGGCGGCCAGGAGCTCGACCTCGGTCGACGCCAGCCGCGTGTGACCGAACAGGGAGAGCCGGTCCGGGATGTCGAACGCCTCGGGTGCCGTGCGCAACGACTCGACCGTCTGGGCGTGCCGCGCCACCGGCGTCGGCAGCCTGACCCGGTCGACCACGGCCCGCCACACGTGCGGCTGCCACGCGAGATCGGCATCGAGCGGCGCACCCGCGCCGTCCTCCCACGGCCCCACGTCTGCTGCGGCCTCCCACGACCGCAGCAGGGCGGGGCGTTGCGCGGCATACGCATCGAAAAGCCCCGCGAGGCGGCGCGCCACGGCATACCGCCGGCCGGCGCGCAACCGGCCTTGGGGACTCTCGTCGCCATACCCCAGGTGCGCAGCGAGTTGGGTGGCCCACGGCATACCGAGGTTGTCGTCGATGGCGGCGAGCACGGGCCAGACGAGCTGATCGGGCAGCCACGGATCGTCGCGATCGGTGCCGAGCAGCAGGGTGACCAGGCGGTTGGGAGAGAGGAAACGCACCCCCGCGCACACCCCGTCGTCGCCATTGGCGGCCCCGAGGCGATGCGCCAGCCGCTGGGTCAGCCAGCGCTCGACCCCTTTAGCGGGCACCACGACCAGCTCGGTGGCGAAGGGATCGGACGCCGGCACGGCGAGCACGGACGCGAGCTCCTCCACGAGGAGATCGGTCCGCGCCGCGCGGTGCAGGTGGATGGCCACGGACTCACCCTAGATTCCGCCACCGACAAGGTGGTGAGCCGTAGCCTTGCCCCATGGAGCGCGTCTACGGTCCCGTCATCGGCTTGGCCCTGTCGGTGTTCAAGGCCCAGGGCCTGCAGTTCACGATCGTCGGCGAGGACAACGTGCCGCGTGCGGGCGGGGCGGTGATGGCGATCAACCACACCAGCTACTTCGACTTCACCTACGCCGGGCTGGCGGCACGCAAGAGCCGGCGGTATGTCCGCTTCATGGCCAAGGCCTCGATCTGGCAGCACAAGATCGCCGGGCCGCTCATGCGGGGTATGAAGCACATCCCGGTCGACCGGCACGCGGGGGCCGCATCCTACCGGGAGGCGCTGACGACGTTGAAGTCCGGGGAGATCGTCGGCGTGTTTCCCGAGGCGACCATGTCGCGGTCCTTCGAACTCAAGCCGTTCAAATCCGGTGCGGCGCGGATGGCGCGCGACGCCGGAGTGCCGCTGTTGCCGACGACGCTCTGGGGTGCCCACCGGGTGTGGACCAAAGACGCGCCGAAACACCGGGGCCGCAGCAAGATCCCGATCTATATCGAGGTGGGGGAGCCGATCTTCATCCCCAAGGGCGGCGACGTCGAGGCCGCCAACGAGCAGCTGCGCGCGGCGATGCAGGCCCAGCTCGACCGGCAGCAGGCGGCCTATCCGACGTTGACCGGCGACGACCTGCGTTATCTCCCCGCCCGGCTCGGTGGCACCGCCCCCACCCCCGAGGAAGCCCACGAGCGGGACACCCACGACATGAGCCGCACGCAGGACGAGTTCAACTCCTAGACCCCGCGTACGATCACGCGGTGCGGATCGCCACCTTCAACGTCAACGGGATCCGCGCGGCGCGGCGACGCGGGTTCGGCACCTGGTTGACGCGGACCGACCCGGATGTCGTTGCGCTGCAGGAGGTTCGCTGCCCCGAGGCAGCGCTGCCGGATGAGGCGTTCGGGGGCTACCACGCGGCATACGACGCAGGTTCTCGAGCTGGCCGCAATGGTGTCGCCATCCTCACGCGAGAGCAGCCCGCCGCGGTGCGCACCCTCGACCCCACCGGATACGACTTCACCCTCGCCCGCGAGTTGCGAGCGTATGCCGACCAGGGGCGCTACCTCGAGGTCGACCTCGCCGACGCGCCGCTGACCGTCGCCTCGGTCTATGTCCCCAAGGGCGGGCTGCCGGCGCACCTGCAGATCCCGGGGCGCATGCGCGAGGCACCCGACGGCGGGGCAGCGTTCGAGCGCAAGCTGCGGTTCATGGCCGGGATGAGCCGGCACCTGAACCGCTCCCGGCGCTCCGCTGCGGCGCGGGGTCGGGAGTTCATCGTCATGGGCGACTTCAACGCCGCCCACCGGGAGGCCGACGTCGCCAACTGGCGCCGCAGCAAGACCTCGGTGGGGTTCTTGCCGGACGAGCGGGCGTGGCTCGAAAACCTGCTCGGGCCAAGGACTTTCGTCGATGTGGTGCGCCGGCTCCATCCCGATGTTGCCGGGCCGTACACGTGGTGGAGTTGGCTGGGGACCACGTATGCCGCGGACGCCGGCTGGCGGATCGACTTCCACTTCGCGAGTCCCGGCCTCGCGCGCACGGCCCGGCGGACGTGGGTGGACCGGGAGGTCGACGGCATACGGATGAGCGACCACGCCGCGGTCACCGTGGACTATGACTGTTAGGCACTGTCACGGATGACGATGCGCGGGCGCCCTGCTGGGCGTGGACCACGGCGTCAGCTGACGAGGTCTGCCGGGCGGATGGTCACGGCATACGGCTGCCGGACGGAGAGGACCTCGGTGCCGACGGCATGACCCAGCTCGACATACCGACCACCACGCAACTCCCAGGCGGTGATGCTCGGCTCGCCAGGGTCGACGACCCAATAGGCGGCACATCCGGCCTCTTCGAGACGGCTCTTCTTGAGGTGCAGGTCGATGTGTCGCGTGCTCGGCGAGAGGATCTCGATAGCGAGCACCGGGGCCGCCGGCAGATTGGCGGCGGTCAGGTCGGCCTGGCGCGCGACGACGATGTCGGGCTGCAGCACCGTGTCGTCGGCGAGGACGACGTCGAACGGCGCGTGAAAGACCTCGAGGTCCGCGGGGACATCCCGGCTGAGCGCCAGGAGCAGTTGCCGGGATGCTCGTTGGTGATGGGTTACGGGGCCCGGTGTCACGATCAGGACTCCGTCGATGAGTTCATAGCGGTGCCCGTCCTCGGGCATCGCGGCCAGGTCTGCCCGCGTCAACGGCCGGCTCCTGGGCAACGTGGTCATAGCAGTCATGGTGCCCCACTTCCTCGAGCTCTGCCATCTCCTGAGAATGGCCGATGCTCGTCCGGTCCGGCCCGAGTTATCCACAAGGCTGGGCACGCGTCACGGCCCGTCGTCGCGCTTCATTTCCGTCGCGGGCCGGCTCAGATGGCGTGACCGAGGTGGGCGAGGGCGTGGCGCAGCAGCACGCCGTGGCCGCCGTCCATGTCGGCGATGATCGCCGGGTCGGCCGCCTGCTGCGGGGTCAGCCAGGCGAGGTCGAGGGCGTCCTGCTGGGGCGCGCAGTCGCCGGCGACGGGCACGATGAACGCGAGCGCGACCGCGTGCTGGCGGCTGTCGTGGAAGGCGGTGATTCCGGGAGTGGGGAAGTATTCGGCGACGGTGAAGGGCACGGGGCTGGGCGGGATCTGGGGAAGTGCCATCGCGCCGAGATCCTTTTCGATGTGCCGTAGCAGCGCGTCGCGGATCCGCTCGTGAAACAGCACGCGGCCCGAGACGAGTTCGCGCTGGATCCGACCGTTGTCCGAGGCCCGCAGCAGCAACCCGACAGCGGTGACGGACCCGTCGGCCGCGACGCGAACCGGCACGGCCTCGACATAGAGGATCGGCATCCGGCCACGGACCGTGGCGAGGTCCTCCTGGCTGAGCCAGGATTCCTGGCGCTCGACGTCAGCTGGGCTCATCCCGTGTTTCTACCATCGCCGAGGCCTCCGGGCCCTTCGAAAACTCCGGCGTCGCATCGAAGGCCGCCTTGTGGGCCACGCGGCGCAAGGCGCCGAGGACGGCTCGCCCGGTCACGGCGATGAGCACGGCATTGGTGATGGCGCGCCCGAGATCCCAGCCAAGACTCGTGGCGATGGAGAAGAGGACGAAGCGGTGCAGGTTGGCCGTCGCCGGGTCGCCGGCAACGAACGACAGGCCGGTGCCGGGGCCGACGGCGAAGGGCCAGAAAGAGAAGTTAAGTAGCCAGCCGTATGCCAGTCCGGCCAGCGCGCCGTATGCCGCGAGCAGGGCCACCTCGGCGCGTCCGGTGGCGCGGGGGAGGAGCCCTGCGCCGAGCCCTACCCACGCGGCGCCGAGCATCTGGTAGGGCAGCCACGGGCCCACGCCGCCGGTGATCAGTGCGGAGGCGAAAAGCGTTGTGGCGCCGAGGACGAAGCCGAAGCCGGCCCCGAAGACCCGGCCCGCGAGGACGAGCAGGAAGAAGACGAGTTCGACCCCGGCGCTGCCGGCCCCGAGGGGCCGCAGCACCGCCCCGACCGCCGACAGGACGCCGAGCATCGCGACGGCCTTGACGTCGAGCCCGCCCTCGGAGATCTCGGCCAGGACGACGGCGAGCAAGAGCGGCAGCAGCAGCGCGAAGACGAACGGCGCGTCCCCGCCGTGCGCGATCCCGGACCCGGGGTCGATGATCAAAGGCCAGCCGAAGGCGAGCAGTCCCGCGACCGACACCACGGCGATGGCGAGCACCGACCGCGGCCGCAGGCGGACGGCGGAGGCGGGCGTCATACCGTCTCCCGCGGCGCGGCCCGCTCGGCGAGCGCGGCGCGCACCTGCGCGACCGTCAGCAGCGGGACGGGCGCCAGGATCTTGGCGACCTGCGGCGCGAATGCCGGTGACGAGGCGACGATTTCGGCGGTCGGGCCCTGGGCGACGACCTCGCCTTCGGCCATGACCACGACCTCGTCGGCGCTCTCGGCGACGAACTCGACATCGTGCGTGGAGACGACGACGGTGTGCCCGTGATCAGCGAGCCCGCGCAGGGTGTCGGCGAGGCGCGCCTTGGCGGGGTAGTCGAGCCCGCGCGTCGGCTCGTCGAGCAGCAGCACCTGGGGGCCGGCGGTGAGTTGGACGGCAAGGACCAGGGCGAGCTTCTGCCCCTCGGACAGGTCGCGCGGGTGGCGATCGCCGGGTATGCCGGGAGCCAGTTCCTCGAGCAGGCGCGCGCATGTGCCCGAGTCTCGGCTGGACTCGGTGTCGGCCTGACGGCATTCTGCGGCAACGGTATCCAGGTAGAGAAGGTCGGTCGCCGTCTGCGGGACAAGGCCGATGGCGCCCCGTCGTACGCCCGGCTTGAGGCCGGCCGGATCCCGGCCGTCGGCGAGGCTGACCCGGCCGGCCGTGCGCGTACCCGTGCCGTGCAACGCCCACAGGAGTGACGACTTGCCCGCCCCGTTGCGCCCCATCAGCGCGGTCACCCGCCCGGCCGGCAGGTCGAGGTCGACGTCCGCCACCGCCCGCACGCCCCCGTAGTCGACGCGCACCCCCCGCGCCCGCACCCCCGGGGAAGCCGAGGAACCTCTGCTAGCAGAGGTTAGTGAAATGTGCACACCTAGGGAGGTCTGCTGATTTGACCGACCTCTGCTAGCAGAGGTTCCTTGATCGCCCAGCCGGGCGCGGAGGGGGGCGGCGGCGCGGCGGGCGTCGCGGATGGTGACGGGGAGGGGGGACCAGCCGGCATACCGGCCCAGATCGAGGACGGGCGGGGCGACCGAGGCCGTCTCGAAGATCGCCGACGGTATGCCGTCGCGCACCGTGCCGTCAACGACCTCGACGACGCGGTCGGCATACTGCACCACGCGCTCCAGCCGGTGTTCGGCAACGACGACGGTGACGCCGAGGTCGTGGACCAGCCGGGTCAGAGCGGCCAGAACCTCTTCTGCCCCAGTGGGATCCAGCGCTGACGTGGGCTCGTCGAGGACGAGGATGCGCGGGTGCGCGGCCAGGACGGAGCCGATCGCCACGCGCTGCTGCTGACCGCCGGACAGATCGCGCAGGGGAGCGGCGCGCAGGTCGGCGATGCCCAGCAGGTCGAGGGTCTCTTCGACCCGTTTGCGCATCGTGGCCGGCGGCAGGGCGAGTTGCTCCATGCCGTAGGCCAGTTCCTCCTCGACGGTGTCGGTGACGAAACCGGCGAGTGGGTCCTGCCCGACGACACCGATGACGTCGGCGAGATCGCGCGGGCGGTGGGTCGCGGTGTCGCGCCCGAGCACGCGCACCCTCCCAGACAGCCGTCCGCCGGTGAAGTGGGGGACGTGGCCGTTGAGGGTGCCGAGGAGGGTCGACTTGCCCGAACCGGTGCGCCCGATGACGAGCACGAGTTCGCCCTCCTCGATCTCGAGGTCGACATCGCGCAGAGCCGCCTCGGCGGCGTCGGGATAGTGGATCGTCACGTGGGACAACGAGATCACCGGGTCGTATGCCGTCACGCCGCCACCTCCCGAGGCGCCCGGCGGGCGGACACAAGGGGTGGCACGGGAGTGGCGACCGCGGGCACCGCGGCGAGAGCGAGACCGGCCAGCGGCAGCACGGGGAGGGCGGGCAGGCCGAGGGGAGCGAGCGGCATACCCAGCGCAGCCGGGTCACGGCGGACGGTCACGAGCATCGCGACCAGCGCCGCGGCGCCGCAGGCGATCGTCAACCACTCCGGTGCACCCCACGGATCGCGGCGATAGATCGTTCGCGGCACGGACCGTCCGCCGCTCCAGAGGCCGGCAACGCAGAGCAGCAACCCGACGACCAGGGTCGGCAAGCCCAACGCGGCGGGGGATGTGGTGTCGAGGAGTCCGTAGATGCCGACGCACGAGCCGAGCAGTCCGAGCAGCGTCAAGGCACCGGTTGCCCGGCCATTCGTGGACTCCGGTCGCCGCCCGTAACCACGGCCGTCCATGGCTGCGGCCAGTGCCAGCGAGCGATCGAGCGTATCCTGCAGGACCGGCATGGCGATGCTGCGAAACCCCTTGAGCCGCAAGGCGGGTTCGCCGCGCAACTGCCGGGCGCGCGCGACACGTTGCACGCTCCCGGCCAGTTGTGGCGCGACCGTGACCGCCACGACCAACGCGGCCCCGATCTCGTGCAGCGCCGCGGGGAAGACCTTGAGCAGCCGCTTCGGACTGGCGAGCGCGTTGGCCGCGCCGATGGCCAGGATCATCGTCGCGAGACGAGCCCCCTCCAGACCCGCGCCGAGGGCCCCTTCCAGATAGACGGTTCCTCCGAGTTGGATGCCGGCCGCCCAGGAGGGCAGGTGCGCCTCGGGCACCGGGAGGAGCGGGATGTCGCCGAACTTCAGCCCGACCAGGGCGTGCAGGACGAGGCGGACGAGAACGATGACGACGCCGAGCACGGCATACAGCCGGAAGGCGCGTCCCCACGGCGATCCGTCCCGACGGGCCAGCACGACGGCCACGAGGACTCCGACATGGGCGGCGAGGAGGACGGGATTCGTCGTCATGCTCGCGCCGGCCGCCAGGGCCAGCGCCCACAGCCACCAGGCCGCGGGGTGCAGGTGACGGATCACGAGAGGTTCACGAAACCGAGGTTCACAACGCCGCGGCTCGATCGCGTTGCCGGCGAACGACAAAGGCGCCGAGCACGAGGAGCAGGCCGAGCGCGGCCCCGCCGGCGACGATGAGCGCCGGGCTGGGGGATTCGCCGGCTTGCGGACTCGCTGCCGCGCTCGGTGGCTCGGTCGTGGCGGTGACGGTGGGGACGGTGGCCGAACTGGATGAACTCGTCGACCGGCTGCCACTCGTCGACGTGGCCGAGGTGGACGGCTGCGAGGTGGTCGCTGACGCCGAGGAGGTGGCGCGTGTGCCCGCGGTTCCCGCCGCGCCCGTGGAGGACCCCGGCGTGGACGAGCCTGGGTCCGCAGCCGAGGTGTGTTGCGCCCCAGCGGTTTCGGAGTGCGCCGATGTCGTGCCGGATGAGGTCGGTGCTCTGGTCGTGGATGTCGTGGCAGGCGCCGTGGTGCTCGGCGGCGACACGACTGGTGGCGCCATGCCCGGCTGCCGGCCGGCGCCGAAGGCGACCCCCACGGAGCTGCCCGGTGCCGGGTTCAGGCTGGCCGCGCCGGTGCTGCTGTAGGTCCATCCACCCCCGGCCGCGGCACTCCACAGCGCCCAATACGCCGTGGCCGGGGGAGTCTGGACACAGGGCTCATCGGCCGGCGCCGGATAGCCGTTGATGCGACAGATGAAGCTCGCCGGGAATCGCTGCGTGCCTTCCAGCCGGAAACCGGCGGACTCCAAAGCCGCCCAGGCCGACGCGGGATCCCCTGGGGCACAACCGGTTTGTATGCCGTTGCCCGAGTCGACGACGACGCTCACCCCGTCGCTCGAGGAACAGGTGGCAGCGGCGGCCGGGGTGGCGATGACGCCACCGGCCGCGAGGAGCGCGGCGATAGCGAGGGGCGGACCGAGCCGAGCGTGGCGCAGCTGCGTCATGACGTCCTAGGCGGGAGGGGGAGCGGTGGGGGGCTTGCCGGCGCCATAGGACCAACCCTCGACGGTGCCGGGCTTGGGGTTGTAGCTCCCGGGGCCGGACGTGGAGTAGGTCCACTTGCCGCCCCGGACGGCTTGCCAGTAGGACCAGTACCCCGTGGTGGGCGGCATGACGACGCACTTGTCGACGGTGGCCGAGGGACGGCCGTTGATCCGGCACACGGCCCCGGGGAAGCGCTGGACCATCGTCACCGTGAACCCGGCACCCCGCAAGGCCGCGAGTCCGGTCGTGGGGTCGCCGGGGGCACAGGACCTCTTGTCCCATGAGCCGAAGTCGACGATGACCGTCACGCCCGATCCGCGCGGGCAGATCGCGAGCGCCGTGCCGGACGTCGCGTGCGCTGACGGGGCGGTGCCGAACGCCAGCGGTGCGGCGGCCGTAAGAGCAGCGAGAGGGGTGAGGAGGCGGGATTTCAAGGGGACTTCCTTCCGCGACGGAGGACAGCGGCCGCGCCGATGGCGCCGGCCAGGACGAGGCCACCGGCAGCCGCGATGGCCGGCCCGGTGGAACTGGTTGTGGCAGCCCCGCTCGTGGCCGCCGCCGTGACGGCGGCCCTGGGGTCGGCGCTGGGGGCGGCCGGTGACGCAGTGGCTGATGCCGGGGGTGGCGTGCTGGTGCCCGTCGGCGAGGTGGCCGCCTCGGTGCTGGAGAGGGACGCCGCAGGCGAGGACGACGACGTCGCGGCACGAGTCGGGGCGCGTTCGTGGTCCGGGGTGACGGTGACCGTCCGGGTCGCCGGGGGAGCGGGCGGCGCCGGCCTCGACGCGGTTGTGGTGACCGTGACCGTCGCGGTCACGGTGGCGGCAGTCGGCGCAGGCGTGGTCGTGGTCGGCGTCGTGGTCTGCGAGGGTGTGCCGCTCGTCGGCGGGCTGGACGTGCTCGACGTGCTGGACGTGCTCGACGACGAGGGTGAGTCTGAGCAGTCGCCGGCGGCGTCGGTCGCCAGATCGACGGAGGCGTCCAGCAGCCCGTCGGGGCCGAAGCTCAGGACCGCTTGAGCGGTCGCCCGGCGCTCCTGATCGCCGGCCACAGCCCCGCCGCCCTCGGCCACGAGCGCGTCATACCCGGCCTGGTCGTAGGCCACGGCGCCCCGCACGGATTCCGGTGTTTCACAGCCGAGTTGGAGACCATCGAGGTAGTCGTTCGCCAGCGCCCATTCCGCATCGCGCCCCCCGAGCCGGAAGGCCATACCGGCCAGGCCCGTGCTGTTGCTGTTGACCCCCGTGGCGCCCGTGCCGCCGCCGAGACCGCCGGCCGAGGTCTGTGCGCCGGAGAGGTAGTCGAGCGCGGATGCCGCCTCGGCCTCGCGGCCACCGGCTCCGAGCAGGGCCGCCACGGCGAGCGAGGTGGCATCCGGATCGCTGACGCAGGGGTCAGTGCCGGGCACCATCCGCAAGCCGCCGTCCGGACACTGTTGGGCCACAAGGAAGTTCACTGCCTTCTCGGATGCCCCGCCGCCGGCGCGAGTCATCGCCAGCACACCGAAGGCCTGAGTGAAGGTGTTGCTCGTGTCGCCGTATGCCGTCCGGTCGGCATACCGTCCGTCGGCCGCTTCCAGCCCACCCAGGTCCGCGACGAGATCGTGCCCGCCGAACGCGTGCACGTCGCGGCCCGTCGCGGCGGCGAGGAGCATCGACTTGGCGACCGGCCCGGCATACAGCTCGGTGGCGCCGAATGTGGGACCGAGGTAGTCGTCGAGGTTCGCGGCGACGGCGTCGCTCGAGCGCTCCACCTGCGTCCTGCCGGAGCGGACGACGAGCATCACCAACAGCGCGTCGATCGTGACGCCGATGTCGTCCTGGTCGGTGCCGGGGTAGTCGAGCAGGTCACCGGACGCGGCCAGTTCGCGCGCCAGGAACGCTGCCCCGTCGGATGCGCCGGCGCTCGGATCCGCCACAGCTCCCGGCGCCGCCCCGATCGTCAAGGCGCACGCCAGCGCCACCGCGGACGCGGCAACAGTCAGGGGAGGGCGATGCACGATGACTCCGGCTCCTCGCGCGATACGTGAGCCGGTCCTGCCCGGCCCTGCGTACCGCATGCCTCGGCGGTGGACAGGACGACCGCAGCGGACGAGGCATTCCGGCTCGCCACCCGGTGTGGGCGGCCTACGGCTGCGGGTCAGCGCCGGACTTCGACCGGCTTCCCCTCGCACGTGCGGGGCACCGCGAAAGCGGCACCGGAGTCGAGTCTAGCCTCCGGCGCGGGCCTCGACGACGAGGCCCGCGCCTGGCACGGTGCTGGAGGTCACACGGGCGATCCCACAGGGATGCGACCGTGAGGACGTCAGCGCTGTCTGTCCACAGGCCACGTCATGCATCTGGGCTGGCCGTGCCGGCGGCCACGCGGCGGCCACGGCGGCGGAAGCGACGTGTCCAGCGGCCGAAGTGGTGCTCCGGCTCGGACTTGAGCGGGCGCTCGGCGAAGAAGGAGCGCAGATCGGCCATGTCCCGGCCTTCGTAGAGCACGGCATACACCACGCCGCACAGCGGCATCTCCACCCCGGCCCGCTCGGCGAGCGCCTTGACCGACTTGGCGTTCAGCACGCCTTCGGCCACCTGCCCGAGCTCGGTCTGCACCTCAACGAGCCGGCGGCCCTGACCGAGCCCGAAACCCACCCGGTAGTTGCGCGACTTGACCGAGCTGCAGGTCAGCACGAGATCGCCGACCCCCGCCAGCCCTAGCAAGGTGAGCGGGTTCGCCCCCCGGGCCACGGCGAGCCGGGTGATCTCCGCGAGCCCCCGGGTGATCGTCGCGGCCCGGGTGTTGGCGTCATACCCCAATCCGTCGCCGGCGCCGCAGGCGATCGCGATGACGTTCTTGGCACAGCCGGCGATCTCGACGCCGACGACATCGTCGGACACGTAGGGCCGTAGGAAGGGGGTGTGGAAGGCGCGCTGCACCTGGGAGGTCACCTCAGCGTCCTCGCCGGCGATGGTGACCGCCGTCGGGAACTCCCGCGCCACCTCCACCGCGAAGGACGGCCCCGACAGGAACGTCAGCCGCGAGTGCAGGCGCTGAGGCAGGACGTCCTGGAGTACCTCGCTCATCGTCATCAGGGTGTCGACCTCGATGCCCTTGGTCACCGAGCACAACAGTGCCTTGTCCCGGATCAGCGGGGCCGCCTGCGTGCCCACGGAGCGCATCGCCTGGGAGGGCACGGCGAACACCACCAGCTGGGCGCGGGCGAGCGCCGCCTTGAGTTCGGGCTCTCCGTGCATGGATGACGGCAGGGTGATGCCGGGCAGGTAGCGGGTGTTCTCGTGCGCCGTAATCGACTGCAGCACAGGCATATCGATGTCCCACATGGCCACGTCGTAGCCCTTGGTCGCCAGGGCATAACCCAGGGCCGTTCCCCAGGAGCCCGCACCGAGCACCGCTACACGCACGCCAATCTCCTTAGGGCTGGTCGCGCAATGCTAACCGCGTCCGTTAATGTCGCGCGGCATGGACGAGGCCGCGGTCGAGCGTGTCCTGCGCGTCGTCGAGCTGATCCCGCGAGGCGAGATCGCGGCATACGGCGAGGTCGGTCAGATCGCCGGCGTCGGTCCCCGCCAGGTCGGGGCGATCATGAGCCGGTATGGCGGTGGGGTCGCCTGGTGGCGCGTCACCAACGCCTACGGGGACCCGCCCATGCATCTGCGCGACGAGGCCTTCGCGCACTGGCGCGAGGAGGGGATCGCGATCAAACCCAACGGATTGGGGTGCCGGATCGCCGAGTTCGGCACCGACCAGCGGGTCTTGGAGCAGCGGTATGCCGCCCACTCGCCTCCTCCCGCCGGCTAGGGGAAGTCTCGGCGCATGACCAGGCGGCGGGGAAACGGGTGCGCCACCTCCACCAGACCCGCCGCGGCGTACATCTGCGGGGTGCCGGGGTGGATCTCGTCCCACGTGATCCGTGCGCCTGGTGTCGTCACGATGGGATAGGCCTCGACCGCCGCCGCGCCACCGGCTCGGGCATGCTCGACCGCGGCCGCCACTAACGCGTGGGCGATTCCCTTGCCGCGGAAGCCGGTTCGCGTGAAGACACACGTGATGGCCCAGATGCTCGGGTCGCTCTTGTCTTCCGTGCGCCCGGCCCACGGCACCTTCTGATTGCGTGCCATCCCGTGATAGTTCGCTCGCGGCTCGACGGCGCACCAGCCCACGGGCTCTCGGTCGAGATCCGCGAGCAGCCCGCTCGTCGCCTTGACGCCCGGGTCGCCCGCCCCCGTCTGTTCCTCCAGCCGCCGGCGCCGTTCCTCGACGGGGAACTTGCCGAACGCCTCGCCGCGGGCGAGTTTGTAACGCTGGCACTGGCAATCGCATGCCGAACCTCTGGTCCCGAACACCACCTGGATGTCCTCGGGCGATGCCTCGTTGGCCGGCCGGATCGTCACGTCACCCATAGCGCCCCACGCTAGGGGCAATCCCGGACGGAAAACGTCCCGCGAAATACGCGTGCGGACCGACCCGGGCCGGCAGGTAAACTCGACACCACAGGCGTTCGAGCCGTCATCAGCGGCGAGCCTCCGGAAGAACGGCGAGGCGGCGGCATACCGCCCTCTTGCTCACTAGACCCGGACGGGAGTGGCCCGTCACAGCCGGCACGAGCGGTCGTATGCCGTGTCCCCGCGAGGGTGCGCGACCTGCGGCAAGCGAGGTGGTACCGCGGTGGCGGCCCGACCGGGGCCGGCGTCGTCCTCGTGACCGGACCACAACCGGCCTCACGAGGGCCGGCCGAGCATGGAGCACCGCATACCGATGGCCTATCCCAAGGCGAGCACCACCGGCGCCGGCGCCGTCCCCGCCAGCCCCCGCTTCCCGGCGATCGAGGAAGCCGTGCTGAAGTACTGGGACGCGGACGGGACCTTCCAGGCCTCCATCGAGAACCGCCCGGCCGGCGAGAACGGTGACAACGAGTTCGTCTTCTACGACGGCCCGCCCTTCGCCAACGGCCTGCCGCACTACGGCCATCTGCTCACCGGCTATGTCAAGGACATCGTGCCGCGCTACAAGACCATGCGCGGGATGCGCGTCGAGCGCCGCTTCGGCTGGGACACCCACGGCCTGCCCGCCGAGCTCGAGGCGATGAGCCAGCTTGGCATCAAGACCAAGGACGAGATCCTCGACCTCGGCATCGAGGCCTTCAACGCCAAGTGCCGCGAATCGGTCATGAAATACACCCACGAGTGGCAGGACTATGTCACCCGCCAGGCCCGCTGGGTCGACTTCGACAACGACTACAAGACGCTCAACCCGACCTTCATGGAGTCGGTGCTGTGGGCTTTCAAGTCGTTGTACGACAAGGGATATGTCTACGAGGGCTTCCGCATCCTGCCCTACTGCTGGAACGACCAGACTCCGCTGTCCAACCACGAGCTGCGCATGGACGACGAGGTCTACAAGATCCGCAAGGACCCCGCGGTCACGGTCGGCTATCGCCTGGCCAGTGGGCCGTATGCCGGCGCCCTCGCCCTGATCTGGACGACGACCCCGTGGACGCTCCCGTCGAATATGGGCATCGCCGTCGGGCCCGACGTCGACTATGTCGTCGTCGAGTCGGAGGCGACCGGCCGCACCGAGCGCTATGTGCTGGCCGCCGCCCGCCTCGCCTCTTACGCCAACGATCTGTGGCCCGGCAAGGCCGAGGACGCTGTGGCGACGCGCAAGGACCCCAGCAGCCGGATCGTGGCTCGCCTCAAGGGTTCTGACCTGGTCGGCTCGACCTACACCCCGCCGTTTCCCTACTACGTCGGCTACGCGGGCGCCCACCAGGTGCTGGGGGAGGACTTCGTCACGACCGAGGACGGCACGGGTATCGTGCACATGTCGCCCGGCTACGGCGAGGAGGACAAGGCAGCGCTGGACAAGGTCGGCGTCGAGACGGTGCTGACGGTGGGACCGGACGGCACCTTCATCTTCCCGGTCACCGCCTACGAAGGCGTGCACGTCTTCGACGCGAACCCGCTCATCACCGAACACCTCAAGGCTCGCACGTTCGTGGATGGCGCTGGGGGACAGGCCGATCCGGGTCCCGTCACCGAGGGCACCGTGCTGCTGCGCAAGGAGACCTACGAACACTCCTATCCGCACTGCTGGCGCTGCAAGCAGCCGCTGCTCTATATGGCTGTCTCGTCCTGGTTCGTCGAGGTGACGAAGTTCAAGCAGCGGATGATGGAGCTGAACCAAGAGATCGACTGGACCCCCGACAACGTCAAGGACGGCCAGTTCGGCAAGTGGCTCGAGAATGCCCGAGACTGGTCGATCTCGCGCAATCGCTTCTGGGGCAGCCCGATTCCCGTGTGGCGATCGGACAACCCTGAGTATCCGCGGCTTGACGTCTATGGCTCCTTCGCCGAGCTCGAAGCGGACTTCGGGGTGCTCCCGCGCAACGAGAAGGGCGAGCCGGATCTGCACCGGCCGTTCATCGACGAGCTGACCCGGCCCAACCCGGACGACCCGACCGGACAGTCGACGATGCGGCGCGTCGAGGACGTGCTCGATGTCTGGTTCGACTCCGGCTCCATGAGTTTCGCCCAGGTGCACTATCCGTTCGAGAACCGGGAGTGGTTCGAGCATCACTTCCCGGGTGACTTCATCGTCGAGTACATCGGGCAGACCCGCGGCTGGTTCTACACCTTGCACATCCTCGCGACGGCGCTCTTCGACCGGCCGGCATTCCAGTCGTGCATCAGTCACGGGATCGTCCTCGGCGACGACGGCCAGAAGATGAGCAAGTCGCTGCGCAACTATCCGGATGTCAGCGAGGTCTTCGACCGCGACGGCGCCGACGCCATGCGCTGGTTCCTCATGGCGAGCCCGATCCTGCGCGGCGGCAACCTCATCGTCACCGAGGAGGGCATCCGCGCCGGGGTCCGGCAGGCGCTTATCCCGCTGTGGAATGCGTGGTACTTCTTCGCGCTCTACGCCGGGGCCGCCGGCTATGACGCCCAGTGGCGGACCGATTCCACCGACGGCCTCGACCGCTACATCCTCGCGAAGCTGCGGGAGTATGTCGCGGATTCCGGTGCGGCACAGGACGTCTACGACATCCCGCGCGCGTGCGAACTGACGCGGTCCTTCCTCGACGTGCTCAGCAACTGGTACATCCGCCGCTCGCGCGACCGGTTCTGGGCCGCCGGTGGCACGGTGACGCAGTCGAGCAAGGACGCCTTTGACACCCTCTACACGGTGCTGGAGGTGGTATGCCGCGTCGCCGCCCCCCTGCTGCCGCTCGTGACCGAGGAGATCTGGCGCGGGTTGACCGGCGGGCGCTCGGTGCACCTGACCGACTGGCCCAACATCTATGACCTGCCCCAGGACCACACCCTCGTCGCGGCCATGGACCGGGTTCACACCGTGTGCTCGGTGGGCTCGTCGCTGCGCAAGGCCGAGCGGCTGCGCACCCGGCTGCCTCTGTCATCACTCACCGTCGTGACCGCGGATGCCGCTGCGCTGCGGCCCTTCTCGGCTGTCATCGCCGACGAACTCAATGTCAAGTCGGTAGACGTTCGCGATGTCGCCGACGCACACCAGTCCGACTTCGGCATCAGCCAGAAGCTGACCGTCAACGCCCGTGCCGCCGGCCCGCGGCTCGGCAAGGACGTGCAGGTGGCCATCAAGGGCAGCAAGAGCGGCGACTGGTCCATCGGCGACGACGGCACGGTCGTCGCGGGCGGGCTGCCGCTGGTCGAGGGGGAGTACGCCCTCGAGACCGTTGTCGACACCGACGGGGGCGGCAGCGTTGCAACGGGTTTGCTTCCCGGCGGCGGCTTCGTCGTCCTCGACACCGACGTCACACTGGAATTGGAGCTCGAGGGCGTGGCCCGCGACCTGATCCGAGCCGTCCAGGGCGCCCGGCGCGATGCCGGCCTGGACGTCTCCGACCGCATCGCGCTGATCGTGACGGGCGGGGACTTCGTCAATCGCGCGATGGAGGAACACCGCGACCTGATCAAGGGCGAGACCCTGACGAGCATTCTGGAGATGTCCGGCGATCTCGACGCCCTGACGCCCGGGAACCCGGGCGTGGTCGAGGCAACCGTCGGCGACCGCTACCCCGTGCGACTTCTCATCCGACGCTGATGATATCGCGAGCGGATCCGCAGAGAGTTGCACGTTCGCAAGACATGCACCAAGGCCGAGATGGCGGCGTGGACGGGCCTGAGCGTCTCGACGTGCAACACCATCCTGAACGAGATGCGCGCCGACGGCGAGATCATCCGCACGTCCCAGGAGGACGGCTATGTCGGCCGTCCGGCAAGCCGCTTCGCATACAACGCGGACTACCTTCATGTCCTGGTCGTCTATGTCGTCACCGAGCATGGTGAGAACACCGTGGCGTTCGCGGTGGCGGACGCCCTCGGGCAGGTTCGTCTGAGCGAACAACGTCATCCGGACGCCATCACCTTTTCCGTCCTCGAGGAGCTGATCGCGGAGCAACTGGCGACCGACGAACTGATCCGCGGCATCGCCCTCGGCATCCCCGGAGTGGCACGTGACGGTGTCGTCGAAGACTGCGATGTCGATGCTCTGGTCGGCGTGGACGTGGCCGGGGGAGTGCGCGATAGGTTCGGCATCAACCCGGAGGTCCGCAATGACATGGACTTCATCGCCACGGGTGTCTATACCTCCACCCCGCACAACGGCGGAAGTCTCGCGGCCATGCTGTTCCCCGAGGACGGCTATGTCGGGTGCGGCTTCGTGATCGACGGCGCGGTCCTCCAGGGCCACTCCGGCTTCGCCGGGGAGCTCTATCGCATCGCCGAAGGGTTCGGCATCGACCGCCAGGCGCAGCTGAACGCGCTCCAGGACCGGCACGACTTCCGGGAGTTGGCGGCGAAGGCCGCACTTATCGTGTGTTGCACTTTCGACCCCGAGGTGATCGTGCTCCTGGGACACGGCATGGACACGAACGATGTGCAGGCGATCCGGCTGCTGATCTCAACCGCCGTGACCGAGTCGCACGTTCGGCACGCGCGAAGGGATCGTGTTGATCTTCGACGAAGTCATCTGCGGCTCGGGGACGACCGGCAGCCGTGTCGCGGCCAACCTGCGAGTTCGGGGTGTGGAGTGCGCGCAGTGTCACGTTCTACCGCCGTGCCGTTCGACTGGAGCCACGAAGCCACCTGGCCCGCCGTGCTCGAGGGCGCGAACGCGATCTATGTGATCGTGGACGAAAGCCCGCACGGGGTCGACCGGCTGGGGCGGTTCCTGGACCTCAGCAGCGCCCGGGGGGTGCAGCGAATCGTGTTGTTGTCCGCGCGCGACTGGATCGACGCCGCATCCTGCACGGTCCGGGGACGGCCGGTGTTCCTTCGTCGACGCGCGCGACATTGCCGGCGTCGCCACTGCCGTGCTGACTGAGCCGGGCCACCACCGCCGGGAGTACGCGCTCAGCGGGCCGGACGCCATCACGATGTCCGACGTCGCCCAAGCGATCCGGCGCGCCCTGGGGCGGGCGGTCGAAGCAGTCGAGGTGGAAATGCCTGTCTACGAAAGGCATCTCGCGGGTCTTGGCTACGATCTGGAGGCCATCCACGCCATCACCTACCTCGACCGTGCAATGAAGCGTGGTGAGCTCGACTACGTCAGCGACGGGGTCCAGATCGCCCTGGGCTCGCCGGCCACTTCATTCGCCAGGTATGCGCTCGACCACGCGACCTGTATGACGTGGCGGGAGAGCTAGCGCACGAGGAGACAACGAGTGGGGGCGCCACAGGGAGCGCCCCCACTCAGTTGGGTGTGGTTTGTCAGTCCAGGTTGGTGCACTGGCCGGTCAGGCCACCGCCAGCGGTATTGCCGGAACCGGTCGGGGCGATGTCGTTGCCGAAGCACTGGCCCTGGCCGCCGATGATGTTGTTCTTGGCCACGAAAGCGATCTTGACGTCGTTGTTGCGCAGCGCCATGTTGTGCCCAACGGTGTTGTTGCGCAGTCGGATCGCGGGGCTGTCGTTGCCCGCCACCTGGATGCCGCCGCGAACGGTGTTGTCGAAGACGCCGATGCGGTTGTGGTTGTTGTGCAGCAGGATGTTGTTCTTGACCGTCATCATGCAGATGGCGATCGGACCGTAGTTGTTCTGCAGGTTGATATTGCCGTCGGCGATGGGGTCGACCTTGCAGCCGGCGGTACCGATGATGATCTCGCCCTTGGTGCGGGTGAAGTGGATCTGGCCCCACACGTTGGTGTCGATGATGTTGACCTTCGCGGCCTGGTCCCCGAAGACGTTCAGGCGAACGACGGTGTCATAGGTCATCAACGTGGCGCCCGCGCCGACCTTGACGTTGCCGCGGACGACGGCGCCGTCGAGGGTGCACGTCGCGCCCGCGGGAACGACAATGGCGTCGTAGGTTCCGGTCAGGGTGCCGGTGCAGACAGTGGTCGTCCCGGCCGACGCCGTGCCGATCCCGAGCGGGACCATCAACGCTGCCCCGAGGGCCCCCGCGGTCGCGACCCGTCGTGAAGATAGCCCGTGCATGGTGATTTCCTCCCTTGTGATGTTCCGGCTGCCGCCGTGGGGGCAACTTTAGCCTTGACAGTCGTCCGGCGGGCCGTTAAGAGGAAGTTGAAGAGTCTCTAAAGTTCGCAGGTCATGTGGCGTGTCGCGGGGAGAAGGCTCAGCAGCACCGGCTCTTGGGGTTGCGCTCCATCTCGGCATACTTCTCCCGCCAGAAGTCCGACTTCGTCGGCAGTGGACATCCGGGGTGGACGCGCTGCAGGTGAGCGCAGTAGCGGTCGTAGGCGTCCGCTCCGGTGACTCCTGACCAGAACCACCGGAGCGAACGACTCATGTCGAGCAATGTCATCCGTGATGAGCGCCGACCGGTGTCGGATCCAGGCCGGCTTCCTTCCATTCGTCGAGGACATCCTGCTCCGCTTTGGTCGGCAGGAACAGGCGTGGCGCGAAGATCTTGGACGGCACGTCCTCGGCCTCGCTGGTCGGCAGGCCGCCGGAACGTAGCGCTTTTAGCATGACGGCGAGGGCCGCGAGAACGACGATGATCACCAGGACGGCGTAGATGATCGACAGCCAGCCCTGGATCGTCGTGTTGCGGATGACCTTGTCCATGTCCTCCATCGTCTTGGCGGGGGCGAGGATCTTTCCGCCTTCCTTCGCCGCGACGAACTTGTCGTGGTTGGCGAAGTAGCCGATGGCGGGGACGTCGCTGAAGATCTTCTGATAGCTCGCGGTGAGCGTCACCAGCAGGTCCCAGGCCAGCGGTATGCCGGGGATCCACGCCCATTTCGCCTTGCCCTGCTTGATCAGAATGGTCGTCACCACGGCCAGGGCGATGGCCGCCAGCAACTGGTTGGCGATGCCGAAGAGCGGGAAGAGGGTGTAGATGCCGCCCAGCGGGTCACGCACGCCCATCAGCAGGATGGAGCCCCAGCCGGCGACGACGATCAGCGAGCAGATCCACGCGCCGACGCGCCACGACGGGTCCTTGAACTTGCCCAGGCCGGGCAGGTTGCCGATCGCGTCGGAGAACATGAAGCGGGCGACCCGGGTGCCGGCGTCGACGGTGGTGAGGATGAACAGCGCCTCGAACATGACGGCGAAGTGGTACCAGAACGCCTTCATCCCGGCTCCACCGAAGGCCGACATGACCTCCGACATGCCGAACGCCAGCGTCGGTGCGCCGCCGGTGCGGCTGATGATCGACTTCTCACCGACATCCGTGGCTGCCTGCGAGAGCAGGGCGGGGTCGATGTTCGCCAGCGCGGCGCCGCCGGGTCCGACGAGCCCGAGCCCGTTGGTGTATGCCGCGGCGGTCTCCGGGGTGCCGCCGGTCAGGCCGGCGGGAGCGTTCATGGCGAAGTAGATGTGCTGGTCGATCGAGACGGCCGCGACCATCGCCATGACGGCCACGAAGGATTCGGTCAGCATCGAGCCGTAGCCGATCATCCGGGCTTGGCTCTCCTTCTCGATCAGCTTTGGCGTTGTGCCAGAAGAGATCAGGGCGTGGAAGCCGGAGAGCGCACCGCAGGCGATCGTGATGAACAAGAAGGGGAACAACGAGCCGGCGAAGGCCGGTCCGGTGCCGGTGCTCGCGAACTCGGTTACGGCCGGCATCTTCACGACGGGCCGAGCGATGAGAATGCCCAGCGCCAGCAACGCGATCGTGCCGACCTTCATGAAGGTCGAGAGGTAGTCACGCGGGGCGAGCAACAGCCATACCGGCAGCACCGCGGCGCAGAAGCCGTAGGCGATGAGCAACCACGCCAGGGTTTCCTTGCTCAGGGTGAACGTCTGCGAGAGCGTGTCGTGCTCGTGCACCCACCCACCGGCGAGGATGGCGAGGATGAGCAGGGCGACGCCGATGAGCGAGACCTCGTTGACCGCGCCCGGGCGGATGTAGCGCAGGTAGACGCCCATGAACAGGGCGATCGGGATGGTCAGGCCGACGGAGAAGACGCCCCAGGGGGATTCGGCCAGGGCGCCGATGACGACGATGCCGAGCACCGCGATGAGGATGATCATGATCGTCAGCACGCCGAGGATGGCCGCCCAGCCGCCGACCGGACCGAGCTCGTCCCGGGCCATCTGGCCCAGCGAGCGGCCGCGGCGACGGATCGACATGTGCATGACCATGTAGTCCTGCACGGCACCGGCGAAGACGACGCCGATGATGATCCACATCGTGCCGGGCAGATAGCCCATCTGGGCCGCGAGCACCGGGCCGACGAGGGGGCCGGCACCGGCGACGGCCGCGAAGTGGTGACCGAAGAGGATGCGCCGGTCGGTCGGCATGAAGTCCTTGCCGTTCTCGAACTCCTCGGCCGGCGTCATCCGGGTGTCCCGCGGCTGCAGCACCTTGTATTCGATGAGGCGGGCGTAGAAGCGGAAGGCGATGATGTAGGTGCAGATCGCCGCCACGACGAACCACACGGCGTTGACGTTCTCTCCACGGACCAGAGCGATCATCGCCCAGCCGATCGCGCCGAGCAGGCCAATGAGGCCGAAGAGCAGCTTGCCCTTGGGGGTAATGGTGTGCGGCTCCTCGACCGCGATCGGCGGCAGGTTCGGGTCATTGCGATAGACCCGCACTCCGTCGCCGCGTTCCTCCACCTGCGTACTCATGGCGGACCTCCCTGTCCTTACGTGCGCCAATGGCCGCAACCTACTCTCGGCCCGGCCTCCCGTCACGCACCTTCAGGCACACCTGTCACACCCGTTTCTACTTTGTGACCTATCCGTCAATCTGGTGGGCCGGATGCCGCGGGGACGAATAGCGTGGCGACGTGGACGAGAACACGGGACCGGTTGCCCTGATCGCGGAATTCACCACCACCCAGGAGCGCCTCGACACGGTGCGGGGGCTGATCGCGGCCTACGGCGAGGTCGTGCGGGCCGAGCCCGGCAATCGTGCCTTCGACGTCTACACCCACGTCGCGGAGCCGACGAAGTTCTGGGTGCACGAGATCTATGCCGATCGGGCCGCCTTCGAGGCCCACATCGGCGACCCGGCCGGCACGGAGTTCAACGGCAAGCTCGTGCCGCTGATCGTCGAGCCCGCGTCGGTACTGACCTTCCTCACACCGATCGCCTGACCGGCCACCCGCCCGCGGGCTGAGAGAATCGGCCCCGTGACTCCGGCACCCGACGCCCAGGCCCGCGAGGCCGCATACCAACTCGACCTGACCAAGCGCATGCGCGAGGCCGAGCAGGCCATCTTGACGCGCGCGCCCGAACACGACCTCGAGCCCGACCTGACCCGCATCAGCGCGGTCATGGAGCTGCTCGGCGATCCCCAGCACAGCTTCCCGGTCATCCACATCACCGGCACCAACGGCAAGACCTCGACGGCGCGGATCATCACGCAGCTGCTGACCACCAGCGGCCTGACGGTCGGCCGGTTCACCTCGCCGCACCTGCATACCCTCCGCGAGCGCATCACCATCGGCGGTGAGCCGATCTCCGTCGAGGCCTTCCTCGCGACGTACGACGAAGTGCTGCCGCTGATCGAGATCGTGGACGCGCGCAGCCAGGCGGACGGCGGTCCGCGGATGACGTACTTCGAAGTGCTGGTTGCGATCGGGTATGCCGCATTCGCCGATGCCCCCGTCGATGTCGCCGTCGTCGAGGTCGGCATGGGGGGTGGTTGGGACGCGACGAATGTCGCCGACGGGCAGGTCGCTGTCGTCACCCCGATCGCGATGGACCACGCGCACTTCCTCGGCAACTCCCTCGAGGCGATCGCGGGGGAGAAAGCCGGGATCATCAAGCCGGACGCACTCGCGGTCATCGGGTTCCAAGAGCCCGAGGTCGTGCCCAACCTCGCCGAGCGGGCCGAGGAGGTCGGCGCGCGAATGGCGTTCGAGGGCAACGACTTCGGCGTCCTGTCTCGCGACGTCGCCGTCGGCGGTCAGCAGGTGAGCCTGCGCGGCCTCGCAGGTGACTACAACGACCTCTTCCTCAATCTGCATGGGGCCCACCAGGCCCACAACGCCGCTATTTCACTCGCGGCGGTCGAGGCCTTCCTCGGCGGCGGCCAGCAACCGCTCAACACCGACGTCGTCCGCGAAGCTTTCGCCGCGGTGACCTCCCCGGGCCGGCTGGAGATCGTGCGCCGCAGCCCCACGGTCATCGTCGACGCCGCGCACAACGCGGCCGGCGCGAAGGTGCTCGCCACCGCGCTCGCCGAAGAGTTCAACTTCACCAAGCGCGTCGGGGTGCTGGCCATCCTCGCTGACAAGGACGCCGAGCACCTGCTCGAAGCCCTCGAACCGGTGCTCGACGAGGTCGTCGTCACCCGCTCGACGTCGCCGCGGGCCATGGCGCCGGAGAAGCTCGGGGAGTTGGCACGGGAGATCTATGGTGACCACCGCGTCGTCGTGGTCAACGATCTGCCCGCCGCACTCGACCGGGCCGCCGAACTCGCCGACGAAGGCGGTGTCGGCGGCGGAGTCATCGCCACCGGGTCGGTGACCACTGCCGCGGACGTCCGCCTGCTTCTGGGGGCGAAAGACGCATAACTGCATAGGGTCGTGGCATGGAGGAACGTCAACTCGGTAATGGCGGCCCGTCGGTCAGCGTGATCGGCCTGGGCTGCAACAACTTCGGCCGCGTGGGCCGCGCGACGCAATCCCTCGAGGGCACCAAGGCGGTGCTCGACGCCGCCCTCGACGCCGGCATCACGCTCTTGGACACCGCCGACATGTACGGCTCGCCCGCCACCGGCAGCGAGACCCTGATGGGGGAGGCACTGGCCGGGCGCCGCGACCAGATCGTGCTGGCGACGAAGTTCGGGCACGCGGACGTCACCCTGCCCGGCACGCAGGAGTGGGGCCCCAAGGGTGGGCGGACTTACATCCGCAACGCCTGCGAGGCGTCCTTGACCCGGCTGCGCACCGACCGCATCGACCTGTACCAGCAGCACACACCCGACCCGAGCGTCCCGATCGAGGAGACCCTCGGGGCGTTGACCGAGCTGGTGCAGGAGGGCAAGGTTCGTTACATCGGGCACAGCAACTTCTCGGCCGCCGAGGCGGTGGCCGCGCAGGCAGCGAGCGCCGGCGCGGGCGGAGCCCGCTTCGTTTCGGCGCAGAACGAGTTCAACCTGTTGGCGCGCACCGCCGAACGCGACCTGCTGCCCACCCTGCGCCGCCTCGGAGTGGGCCTGCTCCCATACTTTCCGCTGGCCAACGGTCTGCTCACCGGCAAGTACTCGCGTGATCATCGGCCCGAGGGGACTCGCATCGTCGACGACAAGCCGCAGCTGCTGGAGTCGGTGGACTGGGACCGCCTCGCCGCCTACGAGCGGATCTGCCAGGAGGCCGACGCGCCGATGAGTCAGGTGACCTTCGCCTGGCTGCTGTCGCGGCCCGGTCTGGTGAGCGTCATCGCCGGCGCCACGTCGCCCGGGCAGGTGGCGGAGAACGCCGCCGCGGCGAGCGTGCGCCTCCCGGCCGACCTGATCGCCGCGATCGACCAGCTGTTCCCTATCGCCTGATCGGGCCACCACACACCACGGGTGGGGACACGTCGCGGGGTTTTGCGGCATACCCTGTCGCCCATGTCCTGGCTTCGCGCGCCCCTCGGCAAGTTCACCTGGCGGATGCTCGCGACGGTGCTCTTCGGCCAGGGCCTGAGCGTGCTGCTCGGGGCGACGCTGGCGCGCTCCGTCGCCGCGACGACGGGGGAGGGAGACCCCGGTGGCCAGCTGTGGGCGGGCCTCGCGCTCGGCCTCCTCTGCTTCGCTGCCGCGGGTGGTATGCGGCGCGGCTGGGGCCTCCCGCTCGGCTGGGTCGCGCAGGTGCTCACCCTCGCCAGCGCGCTGATCGTGCCGCTGATGCTGTGGGTGGGCCTGATGTTCCTGGCGCTGTGGATCTACTGCCTGCGCAAGGGGCCGCAGATCGACGCGGCCGTCGCCGCGCGGGATGCCGAGGCGGCCACTCCGTCCGCTTGACCGCGCGGGTCTAGTCTGAGGGGCGTGACCGAACGCTCTCTCGTCCTCGTCAAGCCCGACGGTTTCAAGCGGGGTCTCACCGGTGAGGTGCTGGCCCGCATCGAGCGCAAGGGCTATCGGCTTGTCGCCCTGCAGATTCTCACCCCGACGCGGGAGGCTCTGGCCGAGCACTACGCCGAGCATGTCGGCAAGCCCTTCTACGAGCCGCTGGTGGAATTCATGTCCTCGGGTCCCGTGACGGCGGTCGTGATCGAGGGGGAGCAGTGCATCGCCGGCTTCCGCAGCCTGGCAGGGGCGACCGACCCGACCAAGGCGGCGCCCGGCACCATTCGTGGCGACTTCGGGCGCGACTGGGGCACACCGGCGCAGGAGAACATCGTGCACGGCTCGGACGGTCCCGAGTCGGCCACGCGCGAGATCGGGATCTGGTTCCCGGCTCTCTAGGGCAGGCGGTCATGAGCGGGGCCCGCGCCGACTATCAGGCGGCCGTCGATGCCTATGTGGCCGCCGGGGGCGACGCGTCGGTGCAACGCGCCATCACCGCGATCAGCCAGGTCACCAAGAAGCTCGACCAATGGTATGACCGCCAACTCGCCGACCTCGGGATCTCGCACGGTGACTGGTCGGTGCTCTCGCAATTGGCCAAGGCCGACGGCGGGCCCCTGACGCCGTCCCTGTTGGCCGACGCGGCCAATCTCGCCCCGTCGTCGATGACCAGCCGTCTGGACCGGATGTGCGAACGCGGACTGGTGGTGCGGGAGCCCGACCAGGTCAAGCGCACCCGGGTCCTCGTCACGCTCACCGAGGCGGGCTGGGAGCTGTTCGCCCAGGCGATCCGGGAGGCCAATGTCGTCGAATCCGACGTCCTTGCCGACCTGCGCCCCGAGCAGCGGACAACGCTGGCTGACCTGCTGGAAGTCGTGCTGGAGGGCCTGGACAAGCACACCTGAGCCGGAACGGGTTTGGCCACTGCAAGGTTCGATAGCTAAGATTTCGAGTCCGAAATATTTAGTATCGAACGATTGTTGATCCAGATATGCGTGCCCGCCTGCTCATCCTCTCCTCCGCCGTAGCCATGCTCGGCTGGGGAGCTGTGCTGCCCTACCAATACGCGTATGCCGCCTCGGCGCGCGGGTGGGGTGGGCTGGTGGCGGCCGCGGCCTCGACCCTCTTCTCCGTCGGTGCCCTCGTCGCCGCGCCCGTCGGCGGTCGGTTGGCCGACCGGGTCGACCCTGTCGCGGTTGCGGTCGTCGCCAAGCTCGCAGCGGCCGTGGCGATGGCCGCCCTCGTCGCCGCCGATGCACCCGCGACCTTCCTGTTCGGGATGTTCGCCTTCGGTCTCGGTGTCACGGCGGCCATGCCGGCGCAATCGGTCCTCGCGTTGCGCTGGACCGGCGACGCCGACCGCCGCAGGGTCTTCGCGTGGGTCTTCACCGCCGGTTCGCTGGGCATGGCGATCGGCGCTTTCGTCGCCGGCTACCTCGTCGACCTCGACCGCCCTGACGGTATGACGGGTGCTTTCCTGACTGCGGCAGCCGGATTCGCGCTATCGGGGCTGCTGATCGCCGTGGCGGGTCACCGGGCGCCGGCGCCCACGGCATACGACCTGGGGGAGGACCCGGCCCGCGCCCTCGGCGGCCTCCACGCCCTGCGGGCCATCTGGGCCGTGCCCGCCCTGCGCTGGACCGCAGTGGTGACGGTGACCCTCGCGCTCGGCTTCTATGCGCAGTTCGAGAGCGGCCTGCCGGCCTACGCCCTGACCAGCCTCGACGTGGCCGAGCGCACCGTCGGCCTCGCGGCCGCCGTCAACTGCGTCGTCATCATCGCCCTGCAAATGGTCGTCGTCCGGCTCACCGCCGGCCACAGCGGTGCCGGCCTGCTGATGATCGTCGGGGGCATCTGGACCCTGAGCTGGGTGCTGCTGTCCGCCGCGCTCTTCACTCCGGCGGTGGCCGGCGCCGTCTTCGTGACCAGCTTCGCCGTCTTCGCCGTGGGGGAGACGATGTATGCCCCCATCCTCAACCCGCTCACCGCCTCCCTGGCACCGGAAGGAATGGTCGGCACGACGCTCGGCGTCTTCACGGCCGTCCAGACGGGTGCCTCCGCGCTGGGGCCGCTGGTCGCCGGTGTGCTGCTGGGGGCGGGTATGACGGGCGGCTTCCTCGGTCTGCACCTGCTGATCTCGCTCGGGGCGATCGTGGCCGCAGCGCGCTTGCGTGCCGTCATCCGGCGCCCCGCCGAGACGGGCGCCGTGCCGGAGCCGGAAGTGCTCACGCTCGCGGCCTGACGGGCCTGGACGCCGGACCACGGCCGGCTCCGATCCGCACTAGGGTTGGACCCATGTCTGACTTCGATGTTGTCGTCCTCGGTGCCGGTCCTGGTGGATATGTCGCGGCGATTCGCGCCTCGCAGCTGGGCCTGAAGGCCGCCGTCGTCGAGAAGAAGTACTGGGGCGGTGTCTGCCTCAACGTCGGGTGCATCCCGAGCAAGGCGCTGATCAAGAACGCCGAACTCGCGCACACCCTCACCCACGACAAGGCGAAATACGGCATCGAAGGGGAGGTGACGATGTCCTTCGGCCCGACCCACGCCCGCTCGCGACAGGTCTCGGCCGGCATCGTCAAGGGCGTCCACTTCCTGATGAAGAAGAACAAGATCGAGGAGATCGACGGGTGGGGCACCCTCACCTCGCCGACGTCCATGTCGGTCGCGCTCAACTCCGGCGAGACCCGCGAGATCACCTTCGACAACCTGATCATCGCCGCCGGCGCCGTCACCCGGATGCTGCCCGGGGTCCAGGTCTCGCAGAACGTCGTCACCTATGAGGAGCAGATCCTCTCCGATCAGCTGCCCGGCTCGATCATCATCGCCGGCTCCGGTGCCATCGGGGTCGAGTTCGCCTATGTCATGAAGAACTTCGGCGTCGACGTGACGATCGTCGAGTTCCTCGACCGCATGGTGCCGACCGAGGACGCCGACATCTCCAAGGAACTGCTCAAGCACTACAAGAAGCTCGGCGTCAAGGTCCTGCTGGGCACCAAGGTCGAATCGGTAGAGGACACCGGATCCGGTGTGCGCGTGACGGTTTCGCCCGCGGCCGGGGGGGAGCAGCAGATCCTCGAGGCCGACAAGCTCCTCTCGGCCATCGGCTTCGCCCCCCGCACCGAGGGCTACGGCCTCGAAGCCATCGGCGTCCAGCTCACCGACCGCGGCGCCATCGAGATCGACGACGTCATGCGCACCAACGTCCCGGGCGTCTACGCCATCGGCGACTGCACGGCCAAGCTGATGCTGGCCCACGTCGCCGAGGCCCAGGGTGTCGTCGCCGCCGAGACCATCGCCGGCGCCGAGACCATGCCGGTCGACTACACGATGATCCCGCGAGCGACCTACTGCCACCCGCAGATCGGCTCCTTCGGCCTCTCCGAGCAGCAGGCCAAGGACGCCGGCCACGAGGTCAAGACCGCCGCATTCCCCTTCTCCGCCAACGGCAAAGCCATGGGTCTGGGCGACGCGGTCGGCTTCGTCAAGGTTGTCGCCGACGCCAAGCACAACGAGATCCTCGGCGCCCACATGATCGGCCCCGACGTCACCGAACTCCTCCCGGTGCTGACGCTGGCCCAGAAGTGGGACCTGACCGCCGACGAGGTCGCCCGCAACGTCTTCGCCCACCCCACCCTCTCCGAGGCCGTCAAGGAGGCCGTCGAGGGCATCGCCGGACACATGATCAATTTGTGATCTGACGGCCCCTGGCAGCGCTTGCCCTGGCGCGCGGCCACCCGGTCAGCACCGAGCAACACGTGGCGCCCCCTGCAGGTCGGCAGCTGCGTCTTGGCTAGGGTGACGGCATGCCGATGCCCAAGCCGGACAGCGAGATCGAGCGCATCCTCATCGTCGCCGCGCACCCCGATGACGCCGACTTCGGCCTTGCCGGGACCGCGGCGCAGTGGACCGACGCGGGCATCGAGGTCACCCTTCTCTGTCTCACGCACGGCGAGCAGGGCGCCCGTCCGGACGCCGACATCGCGGCGATTCCCGCGCTGCGCGAGCAGGAGCAGCGCGCGGCCAGCGCCGAGGTCGGCATCACGGACGTGCGCTTCCTCGACGGCTATCGCGACGGCTGGCTCGAGCCCACTTTCGATCTGCAACGCGACATCGTGGCGGTGATCCGGGATGTGCGGCCGGGGCGGCTGGTGTGTCAGTCCCCGGAGCGCAACTATGCGCGGCTGCAGGCCTCGCACCCGGATCATCTCGCCGCCGGCGACGCGGCCGTCCGGGCGGCCTACCCGGCCTCGGAGAATCCGTTCGCCTGGCCCGAGATCGGCGTGCCGTTCCACCATGTCGGCGAGATCTGGTTGATGGCGCATCCGACCCCGGATCACGCGGTCGATATCACCGAGACCTTCCACCGCAAGGTGGCGGCCCTGCACGCCCATGCCTCCCAGACCGCCCACCGCGGGGAGGAGTTGGAAGGCTTCTTGCGGCAGATGTCGAGCCGGATGGCCGCGAACTTCGGTCTGCCGGAAGGGCGTTTGGCCGAGGCATTCGCCATCGTCCCGCTCAACTAACCGAGTGCGGCGAGCACGGCCCGGATGGCCGGGGAGGCCGCGGCGCATCGCCCGGGAGACGCATCCCCTCGCGCTGTCCATGACCGCGGACGGTCAGGGGGCCGTGCGCGCCAAGGCCGCCCTCGCCGGTGCCGAGGTCATCGCCTCACCACAGGTGCGGCTCCCCCTGGTCCTGGACGACTGACAGGCAAGAATGGGGGAGTGCCAGCCACACAGCGCCCCCTCACCGTGATCCGCCGGGCCCGCCTCGTCGAGATCGGCGGCGTTGCGGGGCCGCCGGAACCGGTCGACATGATGCTCAGCGACGGACACGTCACCGAGATCGCCCCCCGGGTGTCGCGACCCGAGGGTGCCGAGGAGCTCGACGCCGACGGCCGGTGGCTGATGCCGGGGCTCTGGGACGCACACACCCACCCAGTGATGTGGGGCCTCGCGCGACGGCGGATCGACCTGGCCGGCACCGCCGGTCCGCAGGAGGTATGCCGCCGGGTCGCCGATCACCTGGCCGGTCACCCGGGTGCCGGGCTGGTGGTGGGCTACGGCTACCGGTCCGCCGCGTGGGCCGAGCAGCCGCGGGTGGCCGAACTCGATGCAGTCAGCGGCGGTCGCCCGGTGGCCCTCGCCTCCGGCGACGGCCACAACGGCTGGCTCAACACCGCCGCCCTGCAGTTGATCGGCGAGACCGCACGGGAGGGTGCGTTCGCGGAGGAGGAGTGGTTCGCGGCATACCGGCGCATCGAGGCGATCACGGCGGAGACGGAGGATCCCGAGGAGGGGCTTCGGGTCGCCCTCGACGAGGCGGCGGCCAAGGGCGTCGTCGGGATCGTCGACTTCGAGTTCGGCTCCGCCTGGCGCGCATGGCCCGAACGCATCAGCAGCGGCAACCCGCCACTGCGGGTGCGGGCCGCGACCTACGCCGACGGCCTCGAGGGCGTCGCCGCGGCCGGACTGCGCACAGGCGATCGCCTTGTCCCGGAATGCGATCTGGTGACAATGGGCCCGCTCAAGGTCATCTCGGACGGCAGCCTCGGCACCCTGACTGCGTGGTGTCATCAGCCCTACGGCCCGGCCCACCGTCATGGATCGGCGAACCTCGATCTCGCCGGTCTGACGGCACTGATGACGCGTGCCAGGGAGATCGGCCTCGAGGCGGCGATCCATGCCATCGGTGACGCCGCCTTTGCCCAGACCCTTGACGCCTTCGAGGGCGCCGGCCAGCGCGGCCGGGTCGAACACGCCCAACTCGTCGAAATCGGCGAGCTGCCCCACATGGCGGCGCTCGGGTTGACCGCGAGCGTGCAACCGTGGCATCTGATCGACGACCGAGACGCCACCGACCAACTGTGGGGTGACCGCAGCGAGCGGGTGTTCGCCTTCCGCGCGCTGGCCGACGCCGGCATACCGCTCGTCCTCGGCTCCGACGCGCCCGTCGCGCCGCTCGACCCGTGGGCGGCCATGGCCGCGGCGGTCCACCGCAGCGGCGACGCGCGCGGCCCCTGGCACCCGGAGCAGTCCCTCACCGTGGCTGAGGCCCTGGCCGCAAGCACCGACGGCCGCACGACGACCGCCCCGGGCATGCCGGCCGATCTCGTTCTCGTGGACCGCAACCCACATGAGGCAGCAGGTATGCCGGGCCCGGAGGCCGCGGCATACCTGCGCGCAGTCGGGGTCGAGGCCACGTTCGTCGCCGGCCTCCGTACCCACTAGGTGCGGACGTCGGGAGGTTTCTCAGCCCTTGTCCGCGCCGGCGTTGGCGCCCTGGGTGAAGAAGCGCTGGAAGATGATGAAGACCAACGCTGTCGGGATCGTCATGAGGAGGGCCGACATCATCTTGATCGGATACTGCGTGCCCGATCCGAGCCCGCCGGAGGTGAAACCGGCGACGCCGCGCGTCAGGGTGTAGAGCTCCTCACGATCGGTGGCGATGATGAAGTGCCCCAACTCGTTCCACGACCCACACGATCCCGGGCACGGACATCACCGCGAGGATCGCGGTGAAGAGTGCGCCCCGGCCGCGGAACTTCAAGCGGGCCAGCGCATATCCGGCCAGCGAGCAGAAGAAGACCCGAGCCGCCGTGACGATCAGCGCCACCCAGACGGAATTGAAGAACCAGCGGAAGAAAGGCGTGTCCTGGAGCCGTTCGAAGGCCTCGGTCGTGAACGGGTGCGGGATCAGGCTCAGTGCGTTGTTGCTTGCGTCGGTCTGGGTCTTGAAGGAGGTCACCAACTGGATGATGAAGGGGAAGATGTACAGCAGCGCGAAGAGGACCAGCAGCGTGTAGAAGAGGGCCTTCTTGGTGCCGCTGGAGCGCTGGGCGACCTGCCCGCCGTCACTCGCCGAGGACGCGCGCGTCTCCACCTTGGTGAGGGCGTCGGCCTCGGCTGCCGTGACTCGCGGATCCGGTGTTCCGTGTGCATCGGTCATGCCGGCACCTCCTTCTTGGCTGCCCGCCGTTGTTCTCGGGCGAGCTTCTTCTCCCGGGCCGCGTCCTTGTCCCGCAGCAACCAACGCTGCAGCTGGGTCAGGCCGAAGATCAGCAGGAAGAGCAGGAAGGCCATCGCTGCGCCGCGGCCCCACTTCTGGGCATCGAAGGCGGCGGAGTACGACAGGTATGCCGGCGTCAGCGTGGTCTTGGCGGGTCCGCCCTGGGTCATGACGTACATCTGGTCGAAGACCTGCCAGGTGCCGATGATGCCGAGCGTCACCACGAGGAGGATGGTGGGCCGCAGGTGCGGGACGGTGACATTCCAGAAGCGCTGCCGCGCCGTCGCACCGTCGACCATCGCGGCTTCCTCGACCTCGGTGGGCAGGTCCTGCAGCGCCGCGATGAACATCAGCATGAAGGTCCCGGCGGTGGTCCAGATGACCTGGAGCATGATCGAGGTCATCGCTACCGAGGGGCCCTTGACCCATTCCCACAGCGACAGGTTCAGGACCTTGGTGCCTGTCAGGCCGGACGGTGGCTGGTCGATGTTCCACAGGCCGACCCAGTTACCGAGGAGATGGATCAGCCCACGCGGGTCTGCGAACCAGTTGGGCCCGTGCACGCCGAACCACGCCAGCACCCCGTTGATGGCGCCGGATCCGGCGAAGAGGAACAGGAACACCAGGGAGATCGCGACGGAGGAGACCACCGACGGGAAGTAGAACGCCGTCCGGAAGAAGGTGCGGCCCTTGAGCCAGCGCTGGTTGACCAGCACGGCCAGCAGGAGTGCCAGCACGGTCTGCAACGGCACGACGCCCAACACGTAATAGAAGGTGTTGCGCAGCGAGGTCATGAAGTCCTGGCGCGCCAGGCCCTGCTTGGTCAGCAGGTCGGAGTAGTTCTTCAAACCGATGAACTCGGTGTTCCCGCCGAAGGGTGACCCGCGGCCGGACCAGTTGCTCACCGAGACCCACAGGGCCATGCCGATCGGGATCACGAGGAAGAGACCGAGAATGATGATCATCGGCGTCACGAAGAGCCAACCCGCGACGGGCTGACGCATCGGATCACCGGTCTTGCTACGCGCCATGGTGATGTCCTTGGGCTGTAAGCGGATTCAAGCAGGTCGGCATGGGCCGGCGAAGCGCATGCTCCGCCGTCCGGTGCCAGGTGGGTGCTGCGCCGGGCCGGTCGCGGGGGAAGGCCGGCCCGGCGCAGAGTCGGTGTCAGCCGCCGATCGCCGAGGCGGCGTTCTCGTCGAATGCCGTGGTCGCGCCCGCGATGTCGGCCGTGCTCATCTTCTCGAGCTGACTGTTGAGGTCGGCGACAACCTCGGTCATGTCCGGCAGGTTGATCGGGCCGTGGCCGTACTCACCGCCGGCGACGAAGGCGGCATCGTCGGGGTACTTCTCCTTGTAGGTCTCGGCGGCGTCGGTACGCGACGGCATGACGCCGAAAGCGTCGGCGAACGCAATCTGCTGCTCGGCGGTGGTCAGGGACTTGATGAGGTCCTTGGCAGCGTCCTTGTTCTGGCTGTCGGCGGCCAGGCCCCAGCACTGGGTGAACATCAGGGTGCTCTTCTGGGCGCCGGCGGGCAGTTCGACGGTCTTGTACTTGACGTCGGGGAAGTCGTTCTTCATGGCGCCCTTGATCCAGTTGCCCTCGATGACCATCGCGGCCAGTTGCTTGCCGAAGGCCTCGCCACCCCAGCCCGCGCCGAGGTCGTTGGACATCTGGAAGTTGCCGGCCTTGACGTTGTCCTGGACGTACTTCAGGGCGTCGGTGACCTTGGCGTCCGAGGCGGCACCGGCGGTGTTGTCGGCGTTGAGCCACCACCCGCCGTTCTGCACGACGAAGGCCCCGAGCCGGTCGATGCCGACGCCGATGCCGAGCCCGGCGACCTTGCCGCTGGTGAGCTTCTTGGACACCTCGGTCAACTGGTCGCAGGTGGTGGGGATGTCGGCGTCGGTCAGACCGGCCTTCTCCCACATGTCGGTGTTGATCTGGAGGGCGAGGGAGGAGAAGTCCTTGGGCACGCAGTACTGCTTGCCGTCGTAGGTGACGTCCGCCGCCGCCTTGACGGCGGCCGTCTCGCGTCGCCGGAGGAGGCGATGAGCATCTTCAGGGCAGCGCCGGTCGGCACCGAAGCCGAAGCGGAGGCCGATGCCGAGGCCGACCCGGAAGCGGAGGCGGAGCCGCCGGCGCCGGAGGACGTGGTCTCCTCGAACCCGCCGCCACCGCAGGCAGCGAGGGTGAGGGAGCCAAGCGCGGCGACGGCGAGGGGGACGCCGCGGCGGGCGGTGGTGCCTGCCATGAGTTCTCTTTCTCGTCGGGCCGGCCGGTCGACCGGTCGGGGGGTATGCCGAGTGGCGGGGTGGGAGCGGTGGCGTGCGGTTATCGGGTGGAACTGGAGCGGATCGTCAAGCCGGGTTCGACGAGCAGCCCGGCCGCCGGCGGGGGAGCGCCGCCGAGCCGGTCCTGCAGGAGGCCGAGGAGGTGATCGGCGATCTCGTACAGGGGCAGGGCCACGCTGGTCAGCGACTCGATCTCCGCGATGACGGAGGCGTCGAAACCGCAGATGCCGATGTCCGTGCCGGAGCGCCACCCGCGGGCGGCAGCGGCACGCTCGACACCCAGCGCGAACATGTCGGAGGCGCAGGCGATCGCGCCGCCGCGCCCGACCTGGTCGAGCAACGGTCCGGCAGCCGCGGTGGCGGCGCCCAGATCCTGCACGGCCATGGCTTCGGGGCCCAGCGGCATGCTCCGGTCTTCGTGGACGGCGGCCCATCCGCGGCGGCGATCGTCGCCGACCTGCGACCCCGCCGGCCAGCCGAGGAAGCCGACTGTCGAATATCCTTGGGCGAGAAGGTGTTCGGTGGCAATGCGCAAACCGTGCGCACCGTCCACGTCGGCCCACGAGGTCAGCTCCGGGCGACCCCAGAGGCGGCCGAAGGCGGCATACGGGATGCGCGCGCCATCCAGCCAGTCCGGCCGCGGGTCCCCCTCGTGGGTGTCGGCGAGGATGAAGGCGTCGACGAGCTGGCTGCGGACCATGTCCTCGTAGCCCGACAGGAGCGGGTGCTCGCTGGTGGTCCCGAAAGTGACGATGTGCCCGTTGTGGGCCGGGGCGCGCTCACTCAGGGCGAGCACGAAGGGAAAGCTGACGGCATTGCGGGTGGCCGATCCGGTCGCGTTGAGTTCGAAGCCCACGGCGCCGGTGCGCTGCGAGCGCAGGCTCTGCGCGGCATTCGAGGGCCGGTATCCGAGTTCGTCGATGACGCGGCGCACGCGCTCCAGCGTGGGTCCCTTGACGCGCTCGGGGTGGATGAGGGAGTTGCTCACCGTCTGGCGTGACACGCCTGCCGCATCGGCGACTTCGCGGATCGTCGCCCGTCCCGCCATCGTGGTCATGCCCTTCACCTCGTCTCCCTTTTCTCAACCGCTAGGCTGCTGTGAACGTTCAATTCTTACCACTGATCGTGATCGACTAGGGTGAGTTTGAACGATCAAGTTGTGGCAACTGGGGACCCCATCCGGGCCCCTGTCAAGCCGTGAGCCGCGATTCCGCGTAGAAGAAGAGGGACTGTGACCAGCGACAAAGGCCGCCAGCCCTGGCTGCACGACCGGCAGGTCGCCGTCTACGGCAATGCCACCGTCCTGTCGGCGCCCGACGCGACGATCGGCGACCTCGGCACGGGCCTGATCGTCGACGACCGGCTCGTTCTGGGACGGCTGCGGATGACGCTCGACGGCGAAGCGCCGCGGGTCATCGCACAGACCTCCTCTGGTGCGCTGACGAGCGTCTGGGCGTGCGCACGCAATATTGGCGACACCGGCCCGGACCCGACCGTCGAGGTGCATATCCGTCGTGAGGTCGTCGCCGGTGGGCTGCAGGAGACCATCTAACTGATCTCCCGCGCCGCCGACCCGGTCTGCGCCCCTGTTCGACTTGCAATCGGCTCTGCCAGTTGTGAACTCGCCGACGTCAAACACGGGCACGTGCCCATGAGCGCACCGGCGGTCGTCGCCGTGGGCGAGACGCTCGAGTGGGCGGATCGGCGCCACCGCACCAGCGTGCGCACCTCGCCGGCCGCGGATCTCGCGGTGGCCGACGAACCGGCTTCGACGGCATACCTGACGTGGGTCGTCGACCTGGCCCAGGGGGTGCCGGTCACGCTGCGCGCCGAGGTGCGCGCGGATCGCACCGCCGCCTCCCTCTTCGACGCCGACCCGGGTGCCCCGCTCGTCGACTGGTCGGGCGTGTCCATGCGCGCCGGCGATCAGCGGCTGGCCAAGCTCGTCGCCGGTGGCCTCGCCGACCTGCGCTGCCTGCTGCTGACCGACCCGCAGGAGCCGCGCGATGTCTTCCCGGCGGCCGGAACTCCTTGGTACCTGACACTTTTCGGGCGGGACTCGATCTGGGCGGCGCGGATGCTCCTGCCCGTCGACGTCGAAGTAGCGGCCGGCACGCTCCGCACGTTGGCCCGGCGGCAGGGCCGGCAGGACGACCCGGAGACGGCCGAGGAACCGGGCAAGATCCTCCACGAGGTCCGGCGCACGGTCTTCGTCGACTCCGACCACGGCATGGAGCTGCCGCCCGTCTACTACGGCACCGTCGACGCCACGGCCCTGTGGGTGGTGCTGCTGCACGACGCCTGGCGCGCCGGCATGCCCCAGGACCAGGTGCGCGCCCTCCTGCCCAACCTGCAAGCGGCCGTGGCGTGGATCCAGGCAGCCGCCGACAACGAGACCGGCCTGCTGCGCTACCTCGACACCACCGGCCACGGCCTGTCCAATCAGGGTTGGAAGGACTCCGGCGACTCCATGCGGCTGCGCGACGGCACGATCGCCCCGGCGCCGATCGCGCTTGTCGAGGCGCAGGCGTATGCCGTCGAGGCGGCGGCCGATGCCGCGCACCTGTATGACGCCTTCGGCCTGACCGGCGGGGAAGACGTGCGGGCCTGGGGCAAGACCATGGCCGAGCGGTTGCGGGAGCGCTACTGGGTCAGCGATGAGCGGGGCTCTTATCTCGCCATGGCGATCGACGGTCAGGGGCAGCCGGTCGACGGCGTCGGCAGCAATATGGGGCACGTGCTCGGCACCGGCGCACTCACCGACGACGAGGTCGAGACCACGATCGCGCGACTGAACTCTCCGGATCTGTTGGGAGAGTTCGGGATCGGCACCCTCGGGCGGGGGAACCCGGCATACAACCCCATCGGCTATCACACCGGATCGGTCTGGACGCACGACTCCGCCATCGCACTGCTGGGCATGGTCCGGGAGGGTCGTGGCGCAGATGGCGTGGCTATCGCCCGTGGTCTCGTCGACTGCGGCGCGGCACTCGGATATCGGGTGCCGGAACTCTACGCCGGCGAATCGGTCGCCGGGGCACCGGCGCCGTATCCGGCGTCCTGTCGGCCGCAGGCGTGGGCCGCGGCCTCGGCAGTGGCTCTCGTCTCGGCCGTCCTCGGTCTGGTGGTCGACGTGCCCGGTCGCCGGATCGCGCTCTCGCCGATGCGGCCGGCGCCGTTCGGTCCGGTGACCGTGACCGGGCTGCGCTTCGGCGCGACCCGCTTCACCGTCGAGGTCGACGCCACGGGCAATGTGGGAGTGTCCGGGCTGCCCGTCGACGTCGAGGTCGACATCCGGTAACCTAGAACATGTGTTCGATTCTCGGCCGCATGCGGGACCTCCCGGGTGGCCGAGCGCCGTGCCCCCGCCCGGCGTGTCCGGCTGGGAGGTGCCGGCGGTGTCGTGGCTGCTCGACCACTGTCCCGCCGACTATCGGCTGTATGCCGGGTGGCGCCGTCATCCCGTCGCGCTTGCCTGGCTGACCGAGCGGCACGTCGAGGCCCAGCTGATCGCCATGCGCCAGGCCTATCGAGAGGCACGCGTCGAGATGAGCGATTATGTTCCGCCAGAAGGAATTTCTGAGCTCATGAACGGGCTGGAGCGGGAGGGGGTGCGGCTGCTGGCGGCCGCTCGTGGCGTCAAGCTCATCCACGAGGCGCTGCAGGGCAAGACCTTCGTCGCGAAGCTGTGACGACCGGCTTCGACAACGTCCGCCGTGGGCGTCTCACCGAGCCGGGCGGGCTGCTCTGTGACCGCACACGTCTTCCTCTCGAACGCGACCACCCTGGTCGCCGGCGACACCAACGGCAAGCGCGACGCCTTCCGCACGGACCCTGTCACCGGCGCCGTCGTGCGGGTCAGCGTGGGGACCGGGACCGCCGACGATCGTGTGATGCGCGCGCCGATTCGGCGCAGATGAGCGGCGCGCCCGCGACCGGCGCGTAAACTTTAAGGGTTTACGCGCCGCTCGACCCCGCGGCATACCACCCTGGAAGGACCGGGCGCACTCGTGAGTCTGCTGGAGTCAATCACCGGCCCCGCCGCCGTCAAGGCCCTCACGCCGGAGCAGTTGCCCCAGCTGGCCGGCGAGATCCGCCAGTTCCTCATCCATTCGGTTTCCAAGACCGGCGGCCATCTCGGCCCCAACCTCGGCGTCGTCGAACTCACGATCGCCGTGCACCGGGTCTTCGACAGCCCCGACGACGCCATCGTCTTCGACACCGGCCACCAGTCCTATGTGCACAAGGTGCTCACCGGACGGCAGGACTTCAGCGGCCTGCGCGCCCGGGGCGGCCTCTCCGGCTATCCCAGCCGCTCCGAGTCCGAACACGACATCGTCGAGAACTCCCACGCCTCGACGTCGCTGTCCTGGGCCCACGGCATCGCGCGGGCGCGGCGGCTGCAGGGCGAGACGGGACGGCATACGGTTGCCGTCATCGGCGATGGGGCACTCACCGGCGGCATGGCGTGGGAGGCGCTGAACAATATCGCCGCCGACAAGCAACTCCCGCTGATCCTGATCGTCAACGACAACGAGCGCTCCTATGCCCCCACCATCGGCGGGATGGCCGACCACCTCGCCACGCTGCGCACGACCCAGGGCTACGAGCACTTCCTCGAGTGGGGCAAGACGACGCTGCGCAAGACCCCACGGGTGGGCGGGCCGGTCGAGCGCGCGCTCCACGGCGTCAAGAAAGGCATCAAGGATATCGTTGCGCCCCAAGGTCTTTTCGAAGATCTTGGGTTGAAGTACGTCGGGCCGATCGATGGTCACGACCCGGTCGCCCTCGAGGCCGCACTGCAGCGCGCCAAGGCTTTCGGCGGCCCGGTCATCGTGCATGTCCTGACCAAAAAGGGTCGCGGCTACGAGCCGGCCCGCCGCGACGAGGCCGACCGTTTCCACGCCGTCGGCGTGATCAACCCCGAGACGGGGCTGCCCTTCGAGATCGCCGGCCGCAGCTGGACCGAGGAGTTCGCCGACGAGATGGTCGATCTCGGTGCCGAGCGCTCCGATGTCGTCGGCGTGACGGCGGCGATGACCATCCCGGTCGGTCTGGGCCCGTTCGGCACGACGTACCCGGAGCGGCTCATCGACGTCGGCATCGCCGAGCAGCATGCCGTCACGATGGCGGCCGGGCTGGCATTCGCCGGCCTGCACCCGGTCGTCGCCGTCTATGCGACCTTCCTCAACCGGGCCTTCGATCAGCTGCTCATGGACGCGGCGCTGCACAAGGCCGGCATCACGCTCGTGCTCGACCGCGCAGGCATCACCGGACCTGACGGCGCGTCCCACCACGGCATGTGGGACATGACCATCTGCGGAGCGATACCCGGCTTGCGACTGAACGCGCCGCGCGACGGGGCGACCGTGCGCCGGGCCTTGCGCGAGGCGGTCGACGTCGCCGACGCCCCCACGGTCATCCGCTTCCCGAAGGGCACCGTCGGCGATCCGCTGGAGCCGGTGCGCACGGTCGACGATCTCGACATTATGGCCGACCACACCGACGGGGGCGAGACCGACCTGCTCCTGGTCGCGGTCGGCTCCATGGTCCCGACGGCCATCACGGTTGCGGAGAAGCTCGCCGCCGAGGGCGTGCGCTGCTGCGTCGTCGATCCGCGCTGGGTCATCCCGGTGTCCGATTCCCTTGTGTCGCTAGCTGCTTCGGCGCAGCGCGTCGCGGTCATCGAGGACAACCTCGTCATCGGCGGGATCGGCAGCCAGGTCGAGACTGCGTTGCGCGCTGCGGGGCACGATGTGCCGGTGCGCTGCTTCGGCATACCGCGCGGCTTCCACGACCACGCCTCCCGCGGTCAGGTGCTCGACCTCATCGGCCTGACCCCCGAGGCCATCGCCGCAGCCCTGACCTGAGCGCCATGTGGTACTGGTTCTTCAAGTTCATCGGCCTCGGTCCGGCCGCGTGGTTCTGGCTCCGGCTGCGCTGGTCCGGCCGCGAGCACCTGCCCCGCAGCGGCCCGGTGATCCTCGCCGCGAACCATGTCTCCTTCCTCGACCCCATCGGGGTGAGCATGGGAGTGCCGCGCAAGGTCGTCTACGTCGCCAAGACGAAGTACTACTCGGGCCGCAGCCTCGGCGGACGCTTCCTCGCCTGGTTCCTGCGCGCCATCGGCCAACTGCCGATCGACCCCGAGAGCGCCTCCACCGCGAATCCGGCGATCGAGACCGCCCGCCGGCTGCTCACCGACGGGGGAGTGGTGGCGATCTTCCCGGAAGGTACTCGCTCACCCGACGGCCGCCTCTACCGCGGGCGCACCGGCGTCGCCCGACTGGCCCTGCCGAGCCGGGTCCCCGTCATACCGGTGGGCATCGTCGGTAGCCGGGAGGCGCTGCAGGCACTCCCCAGGCGATCTCGCGGCATACGCATCATCTATGGTGCGCCAGTTGACCTTTCGCCGTGGTACGACCGCGCCGACGACCCCGACGCCTGGCGCGAGGCGACCGACCTCCTCCTAGCCCGCATCGCCGCGCTCACCGGCCAGGAGTATGTCGACCGCTATCCCACCGCCGACGAGATCGGCAAGCGCGACAGCGCCTGACCTCCGGCCCCCCCGAGGAACCTCTGCTAGCAGAGGCTGGTCAAATCAGCAGACCTCCCTAGGTGTGCTGATTTTGCTAACCTCTGCTAGCAGAAGTTCCTTGGAGCGCAGTGGTTTTCAGGCGCGGGTGACCTGGATGACGGCGGGGCGGGGGCCCTTGAAGACGCCCTTGCCGTAGTCGGGGAAGTGGGACTGCGGGGCCTCCCACGATCCGTCCTCGCCCGGGTGCTGCACCGCGACGAAGACCGATCCGTCCTTGTCGTGGATGACCGGTCCACAGGTCTCGGCGCCGGCCGGGACGGACAGGAACTGGCGGACGCGGCCGCGATAGGTGCCGGCGGTCTCGACGCAGTGCAGGGCGTCGTCCAGACCGATGGCGCTCGGCTGGCCATCGGTGGAGATCCACAGGTTGCCCCGGCTGTCGAAGGCGAGATTGTCCGGGCAGGCGATCGGGGAGACCGGGCCGGTGTAACCCCCGAAGTAGGTGCCGGCGGAATCCTTGTCGCCACAGATCAAGAACAGCAGCCAGGTGAAGCGACGGCTGGTGTGTTCACCGTCCATCTCCGTGATCTCGACGACGTGACCGTCCTTGTTCTCCGGACGCGGGTTGGCCTCGTCGGTGCCGGGCTCACCCGGCAGCCCGCGCTTGGAGTTGTTGGTGCAGGCCATGTAGACCCGGCCGGACATCGGGCTGACCTGGACGTCCTCGGGACGATCCATCGGCGTGGCCTTCATCTTCGACGCGGCGAGGCGGGTGTAGACGAGCACCTCGTCGAGCGACATACCCGGCACCATGGACTTGCCACCCATCGTGAGCGGGATCCAGACGCCGGTGCCGTCGCATACGCCGTCCTGGCGGCCGTCGCCGGTGAACCGGGCGACGAACAGGTCGCCGTCGTTGAGGAGCTTCTTGTTGTGCTCGCGGGCCTCGGCCGTGCCGGAGTCGTCGTAGTGCCGGCGGGAGATGAACTTGTAGAGGTACTCGAAACGCTCGTCGTCGCCGGTGTACACGACGACTTTGCCGGTCGCCTTGTCGATGGCCACGCTCGCGGCCTCGTGCTTGATCCGCCCCAGAGCCGTGTGCTTGACCGGCGTCGACGCCGGGTCCTCCGGATCGACCTCGACGATCCAGCCGAACCGGTTCGGCTCGTTGCGGTAGCCCGGCCTGGTGGCGTCGAAGCGTGGATCGACGCTGCGCCACATCCGCTCATCGCCGTCGGGGCCGAGGCCATAACGCTCCTCCTTCTCGGAGGTGCCGGCACACAGGAAGTACTGGTTCCAGTTCTCCTCGCCCGAGAGGATGGTGCCCCACGGGGTGGTGCCGCCGGCGCAGTTGTTCAGGGTGCCGTGGACGCGCCGGCCCTTGGGGTCGGCCGCGGTGCGCAGCAGCGGGGAGCCGGCGGCGGGCCCGGACATGGTGAAGGGGGTGGTGCCGGTGATGCGGCGATTGCGGCGGCCGTCCCGCACCGGCTTCCAGGCTGCGCCGGCGCCGGAGCGGGAGATCTCGACGACCGACATCCCGTGCGCGGCCAGCGCGGTGCGGGCCATGAACCTCGCGTCGGTGCCGGGCGGGAACATGATGTCCTCGTTGGTGTATTCATGGTTGGCCACGAGGATGCCGCGGGTCGTGCTGCCCTTGTCGGGCATGATGTCGAGGTAGTCGCAGTTGTAGCCGAACTGGCGGGCCTGGGCGGCCGGCGTCGTGCCCCGCGCGCTGAGCGCCGGAACGCCGGAGAAGAGGGGATCCCCCCACTTGATGACCGGCTGCCAGCGGTAGCCGCCGGGGACGCGGACGGCGTCGACGTCATCGGGCGTGGCGCCGATCGGGTTGAACGGCAGGTTGCTGCCGGCTGCCTCGGCGCTCTCCGGCGTCAGCGTCGTGGCGGCGGCGACCGACAGCACGAAGGCACGGGTCATCGCCGAGCGCCGCGAGAGCGCGCGGCTCGCGATGGAGTGGAAGGTCTCGTCGGTGCTCTGATTGGGCACGGGCTTGAAACACGCGTCGGCGCAACGCAAGTGGCACGTCACCGGGCTGCGGTTGCCGTGCGTGTGGCCGGCCATCGGCAGTGCCGCGCGGTTGTCGGAAACGGTCATGGCGACTCCTCGAGGGTGGAACTCACCGATCCCTCCCGGACCGATGGCGCTCACAACCTAAGGAGACACGCCAGCGGGCCCGGTCAACGGCAGATGGACACCAGGCGATCGTTCGGTGACCATCAGGTGCTGTCCGCCCAGGCCGGCGCCGCCCGGTTCGGGACGGGACGGGACGGGACCAGCCTCTCTCAGATGTCGCGGAAGGTCTCCACCTTCGCCCCGAGCGCGGTCAGGCGCTCGGCCAGATCCTCATACCCGCGGTTGATGACATAGACGTTGCGCAGCACCGAGGTGCCCGGGGCGGCGAGCATGGCGAGCAGGACGACGACGCCGGGCCGCAGCGCCGGCGGGCAGCCCACCTCGGCCGCCCGGAACTTCGTCGTCGGGCCGGTGATCATCACCCGGTGCGGGTCGAGTAACTGCACCTGCACGCCGACCTTGGTCAGCTCGGTGAGATAAATGGCGCGGTTCTCGTAGACCCAGTCGTGGATCATCGTCGTGCCTTCGGCCTTCGCGGCGATGAGCGCAAAGAAGGGCAGGTTGTCGATGTTCAGGCCGGGGAAGGGCATCGGGTGGATCTTGTCCGCCGGCGCCTTGAGCGGGCCGGGGATCGTCGTCAGGTCGACGAGGCGGGTATGGCCGTTCGCCGAGAAGTACTCCGGCGTCAGGTCGAACTTCATCCCCATCGTCTCGAGCGTGGCCAGCTCGATCTCCATGAACTCGATCGGGACGCGCTTGATCATGATGGCGGAGTCGGTGACCACGGCAGCCGCGAGCAGGCTCATCGCCTCGATCGGGTCCTCGGACGGCTGGTAGTCGACGTCGACGTCGATGTCGGCGACGCCCTCGATCGTCAGCGTGGTCGACCCGATGCCCTCGATCTTGACGCCGAGCTTCTGGAGGAAGAAGCACAGGTCCTGGACCATGTAGTTGGGGGAGGCATTGCGCACGATCGTCTTGCCGGGGTTGCGGGCGGCGGCCAGCAGCACGTTCTCGGTGACGGTGTCACCGCGTTCGATGAGGACGATCGGCTTGGCCGGGCTCTGGCCTTCACGGACATGCGCTTCGTAATACCCCTGTGTCGCATGGACATTCAGCCCGAAGTCGCGCAGCGCGATCATGTGTGGCTCGACGGTTCGGGTGCCGAGGTCGCAGCCGCCGGCGTAGGGCAGCTGGAAGTGGTCCAGCTCGTGCAGCAGCGGGCCCAGGAACATGATGACCGTGCGCGTGCGGCGGGCCGCGTCGATGTCGATCGCGTCCATGTCGAGCTTGGCCGGCGGGATGATCTCGAGGTCGTTGGTGCTCGGCAGCCAGCGGGTCTTGACCCCGATCGAGCCGAGGACCTCGACGATCCGGTTGACCTCCTCGATGCGGGCGAGGCTGCGCAGGGTGGTGCGGCCCTTGTTCAGCAAGGCGGCGCACAGGAGGGCCACGGCGGCATTCTTGGAGGTCTTGACCTCGATGGTGCCGGAGAGCTGCTTGCCGCCCTCGACACGCAAGTGGGTCGGCTGGGAGTGGCCGAGGGAGACGAACTCGCTGTCCAGCGCTTCGCCGATGCGGGCGAGCATTTCGAGGCTGAGGTTCTGGCCGCCCTGTTCGATGCGGGCGATGGCGCTCTGGGAGGTGGCGAGCAGCTCGGCCAGGTCACTTTGCGTCATGCCTTTGTGGCGGCGCGCGTCGCGAATGAGGTTGCCGATGCGGGACAGATACGTGTCGGTCACAAGCCACCATGGTAACTCACATGTGAGATACGAACCGAATCGACGCGCCGCTGGGGGACCCGTGACAGCCGGTGGGCGCAGGTCACTTTTCCGCCCAGGGCGCAAACATAGCGGTGCGCCTCGCAAAGGTTGCGATGCGCACCGCTATGAAGTGGCACTGGGCGGAAAAGTGCGGCTCCGCCCAGTGCACCGATCAGGCGGGGACGGAGGCCGCGCCGGGGGGCAGGAAGCGTTTGCCGAGCACCTTCTCGGAGATGCCTTCGCGATCCAGCAGCGGGGTGATGCCGCCGTTCCAGAACTGGAAGCCGGCGCCGGTGATCAGGGCCAGGTCGATGTCCTGCGGGGCCTGGGCGACGCCCTCGTCGAGCATCATCCCGACCTCCTCGGCGATCGCCGACAGGACGCGTTCCTTGACCTGGTCGGCGGTCAACTCGACGGGGTTGTCGGGCTGGATCTGCATCGCCGGGTCGTATGCCGCGCCCTTGGCCTCGACGAGCTTCTGCAGGCTCGGGGAGACATAGAAGCGGTCGCCGAAGGCACGGTGCAGAGTCTCGCTGTTGTGCAGCGCGATCGCCGGGCCGACCAGGCCGAGCAGGACGAAGGGCGGCATCGGCGCGAGACCGGCGACGCCCTGGTCCGCGATCGCCGAGGGGGTGCCCTCGTCGACGATCTTGGAGTATTCGCCCATGAACCGGCCGAGGATCCGGTTGACGATGAAGCTCGCCGAGTCCTTGACCAGGATCGTCGTCTTCTTCAAGCCCTTGCCGACGGCGAATGCCGTTGCCAGAGAGGCATCGTCGGTCTTCTCACCGGGGATGATCTCCACGAGCGGCATGACTGCGACCGGGTTGAAGAAGTGGAAGCCGACGACCCGCTCCGGGTGCTTCAGGTCGGCCGCCATCTCGGTCAGCGACAGCGAGGAGGTGTTGGAGGCCAGCACGCACTCGGGCGAGACGATCTCCTCGACCTCGGCGAAGACCTTCTTCTTCACCGAGATCTCCTCGAAGACCGCCTCGATGACGAACTCGGCATCCGCCATCCCGGCCTTGTCGGTGGACCCGGTGATCAGGGCCGACAACTTGTTGGCCGTGTCCTGCGTGATCCGGCCCTTGGTCTGCAGTTCGGCGAGCTGGCCCTGGACATAGGCGATGCCCTTGTCGACGCGCTCCTGGTCGAGGTCGGTCATCAGCACCGGAACCTCGAGCCGCTGCGCGAACAGCAGCGCCATCTGGGCGGCCATCAGGCCGGCGCCGATGACGCCGATCTTGGTGACGGGCCGGGCGAGTGCCCGGTCCGGCGCCCCGGCGGGCCGCTTGGCCCGCTTCTGCACCAGGTCGAAGGAGTAGAGGCCGGCCCGCAACGGGTCGCCCATGAGCAGGTCCGCCAGCGCCTCGTCCTCGGCGGCGAAGGCGACATCGCGCTCGGCCGTCCGGGCGGCGCGGATCAGGTCCAGCGCTCGATACGGAGCCGGCGACTTGCCTCCGGTCTTGACGTCGACGAAGGCCTTGGACATGTCGACGGCGCCATTCCATGCGGCCTCGTCCTTGTTGACCTCGGGACGTTCGACCTTCGTCTCGCCCGTGAGCACGGACGCCGCCCAGCCCAACGACTCCTCGAGGAAGTCCGCCGGGGCGAACATCGCGTCGGCCAGGCCGAGCTTGAACGCGGCCGGGCCCTTGAGCATCTTGTTCATGTTCATCGGGTTCTCGATGATCACGGTCAGGGCGTTCTGGACGCCGACCAGTTTGGGCAGCAGATAGCAGCCGCCCCAGCCCGGGACGAGCCCGAGGAAGCACTCCGGCAGCGCCAGCGCCGGCGCCCCGGCCGAGATCGTCCGGTAGTCGCACGCCAACGCGATCTCGACACCGCCGCCCATCGCCGCGCCGTTGACGAACGCGAACGTCGGGACCGGCAGGTCCATGATCTTGGCGAACGCGGCGTGCCCGGCGCGGGCGATGTCGAGAGCGGTCTGGCGCTCACGGACATACGGCACCCCGGTCAGGTCGGCGCCGACGGCGAAGATGAACGGCTTGCCGACGATGCCGACGGCCTGGATCTCACCGGCGCCCGCCCGCGAGGCGAGAGTGTCGAGGGCCGCGGTGAGGCCGGCGATCGTCGCCGGCCCGAAGGTGTTGGGCTTGGTGTGGTCGAAGCCGTTGTCGAGGGTGATCAGGGCCATCGTCCCGGCACCCTTGGGCAAGGTGACATCCCGCACGAGCGCCTTGGTGACGACCTCGTCGGGCAGGGCGGGCGCCTGGGTGGCCGAGGCCTCAGTGGTGGCAGTCATGGCTCAGGCGTCCTTCCCGTAGTCGGCGTGGTGGGGGTTCTCCCAGATGACGGCACCGCCCATGCCGAGGCCGATGCACATCGCGGTCATGCCGTAGCGGACCTCGGGGTGCTCGGCGAACTGCGCGGCCAGCTGGTTCATCAGGCGCACGCCGGAGGAGGCGAGCGGGTGACCGGTGGCGATGGCGCCGCCCCACAGGTTGACCTTGGGGGAGTCGTCGGGGATGCCGAAGTGGTCGAGGAAGGCGATGACCTGCACCGCGAAGGCTTCGTTGAGTTCGAAGAGTCCGATGTCGTCGATCGTCAGACCGGCCTTGGCCAGTGCCTTCTCGGCCGCCGGCACCGGGCCGATGCCCATGACCTCGGGCTCGACCCCGACGAACGCGAACTCGATCAGCCGCATCTTGATCGGCAGGCCCAACTCGCGGGCCGTCTCCTCGGCCGCGAGCACACACGCGGTGGCGCCGTCGTTGATGCCTGCGGCGTTGCCCGCCGTGACCCGACCGTGCGAGCGGAAGGGCGTCTTCAGCGCGCCGAGGTCCTCCAGCGTCGTGCCGGGGCGGGGCGGCTCGTCCGCGACCGCTAGGCCGTATCCCTTCTCCGCGCTGCGCGTGGCCACGGTCACCAGGTCGGGCTGGATCTTGCCGTCAGCATAGGCGGCGGCCAATTTGTCCTGGGACGCAACGGAATAGGCGTCCGAGCGCTCCTTGGTCAGCTGTGGGTAGCGGTCGTGCAGGTTCTCCGCCGTCTTGCCCATGACGAGCGCGGAGGGGTCGACGAGTTGTTCGGCGACGATGCGCGGGTTGGGGTCGACGCCTTCGCCCATCGGGTGGCGGCCCATGTGTTCGACGCCGCCGGCGATGGCGATGTCGATGGCGCCGAACGCGATCTGCCCGGCGGTCGAGGTGACTGCGGTCATCGCGCCGGCACACATCCGGTCGATCGAGTACCCCGGCGTGGTCTTGGGCAGCCCGGCGAGCAGCGCGGCGGTGCGCCCGATCGTCAGGCCCTGGTCGCCGATCTGCGTGGTCGCGGCGATGGCGACCTCTTCGACCTTCTCCGGCGGCAGCTGCGGGTTGCGGCGCAGCAGCTCGCGGATGCACTTGATGACGAGATCGTCGGCCCGGGTCTCGAAATAGATCCCCTTCGGGCCCGACTTGCCGAACGGCGTCCGGACGCCGTCGACGAAGACGACCTCACGCAGACTGCGCGGCATACTGCCTCCTTGAGTGTTGGGAGGGGCCGGTCACGTAGGCCGGCCCCATTAGTCGCCACTCTAACTAAGCGTGCGCTTAGTTCCCCGTGGTCAGGTGGGTGAGAACGCTCACGCAGTGAAGGCGCTATGCAGCATCGGCGCCACGATCTCGCGCTGCCAGGGCCGCACACCGTATGCCGCGAGCCCCGCGTCGAAGGCGTCGGTCGCCGGGGCCCCGGGCGGGGGCGTCCAGACGACCCGGCGCAGGGGTTCGGGGGAGCAGACGTTCTCGACGGGGACAGAGTGTTCTTCTGCGAAGGCGGTCAGCGCCAATCGGGTGCGGGCGAGCCGGTCGGCGGCGAGGGGGTTTTTGTCCGCCCAGGCCCGCGGCGGGGGCGGCCCCTCGGAGGGCAGGTTGACCGGTGGCAGATCGGCGTCGCGCAGGGCGCGGGCCCGGTCGAGAGCCGTCAGCCAGCTGCGCTGATAGCGGGCGATGGCCCGGTTGCCCGCGGGCAGCGAGCCGGGCGGGTTCGCGCCGAGAGCGTGCTGGGCGATCTCGATCAGCAGCGCATCGGCGATGATGCGGCCGGGCGCGATATCCCGCTCGGCGGCGATCCGGTCGCGTTCGAACCACAGCTCACGCACCATCGCGACTCCCCGCTGGCCCTTGACCCGGTGCAGGCCGGAGGTGCGTCGCCACGGGTCCTGGCGAGCGGTGGGAGCCCAGTCGAGCAGGGCCTCGAACTCCTGGCGCGCCCACTCGGACTTGCCGCTGCGCGCCAGGTCCACCCCCATGAGGTTGCGGATCTCGCCGAGCACCTCGACGTCGAGCGCGGCATACCGCAGCCAGGCCGTCGGCAGCGGCCGCTTCGACCAGTCGGCGGCCGAATGCTCCTTGGCCAGCACCAGCCCGAGATAGTGCTCGACGACGGCGGCGAGGCCGACGCGGGGCAGTCCGAGCAGGCGGGCCGCGAGTTCGGTGTCGAAAAGCTGCCGCGGCCGCAGCCCGACCTCGGCGAGGCAGGCCAGATCCTGCGTCGCCGCGTGCAGGATCCACTCGCCGGTGCCGATCGCCCGGTCGAGGGGACTGAGGTCCGGCACCGCGATGGGGTCGATCAGCCAGGTGCCCGCGCCCTCGCGGCGGATCTGCACCAGGTAGGCCCGCTGCCCATACCGGAAACCCGACGCCCGTTCGGCGTCGATCGAGACCGGCCCGGTCCCGCCGGCCACGGCGGTCGCGGCCTCATCCAGCCTCCGCTCGCTCTCCACCACCTCGGGCAACCCGTCGGCGGGATGATCGAGCGGTATGCCGGGAACCGGCAGATCGGCCGGCACGAGTTGGTCGGTCATCGGCGCCGCCCTGGAAGCGCGACGACCCCCTCAGGAAGCGGCGGCAGTCCGGCGACGGTGCACAGCAGGTCGCACCACGCGCTCAGGTGCCGGCCGGGTTCGTCGTCGAGGGGGGTCCACGAGGCGCGGATCTCGATCTCGACGGTCGAGGGCCGCTCCGCCATCGCACCGAAGCCCTCGGAGATCACCCGGGTCACCGTGCCCGCCTCTCCCGTGAAGTCCAGGCCATGCTCGGTCAGCGCCTCCTCCAGCCACGCCCATCCCACCTCGCCGAGCATCGGGTCGGTGGCGAACTCGGGCTCCAACTCCGCCCGGGCGAAGGTGACAGCGCGCCAAGCCCCGCCCCAGGGTTCGGGGCACGCCGGGTCGTGCAGGAGGACGAACCGGCCGGACGCCAGCTCCTCCTCTCCGTGGGGGTCGGCGAGGACGTCGGCCGTCAGCGCGACGGCGTGCGGAGCGATGCGGGTCGGCGCCGGGACCTCGGTCAGGCGGATCTCCGGACGCAGGGCGGCCGAGTGCAGCAGCGTGAGCGCCCGGGCAAAATCCTCCGGCGCCGATGACGTCATGCTGCGAGTGGCCACGACTGCAGCGTAGGCGCAGGCCACGCCGGAAGTGCGGTATTGCCGCACCGGGCCCGGGTGTCGTGTCCGAGCGCCGGGCACACTGCGGTGGTTAGGGTGCGGCTGTGTTCAGCCTCCTCGCGCTCGCGTCGTCACTCGTGTGGGGCACGTCGGATTTCGTCGCCGGGGTCAAGGCCAAGACGCATCCGGCGGCCGCGGTCGTCGGGTGGTCGCAAGCGGTCGCCCTGCTCGCGACGAGCATCGCCGTGCTGTTCCGGAGCCCACATTTCGCCGCCGGCGACTGGCCGCTGTGGGCCGCGCTCGCCGGGGCCTCGGGGTCCTCGGCCCTCGTGTGCTTCTATGCCGCGCTGAGCACCGGCACGATGGGGGTCGTCGCACCGATCGCCTCGCTCGGGGTGCTGGTCCCGGTCGTCCTGGGCGTCCTGGAAGGCGAGGCGCCGAGCGCGCTGACGTGGCTGGGCATCCTGGTCGCGATCGTGGGAGTGCTCCTGGCCTCCGGCCCGGAGCTGGACGGCCGGGTTTCGCGGCGCCCGGTCGTGCTGGCGTGCGCCGCCGGGGCCGGCTTCGGCATCACGTTGTACGCCATCGACCGCGGCAGCGCCCACTCGGTGCTCAACACGATGTGGGGTATGCGGTTGACCTCCGCCGTGATGTTCCTCGCCGCCGCGTTGTGGTTGCGCAAGGCCGGTGGTATGCGGTGGGCCGACGCCCCGGTGCTGGTGTTCGTCGGCCTCGCCGACCTGACGGCGAACATCCTCTTCGGCCTCGCCTCCTCGAAGGGCATGGTCAGCGTCGCGAGCGTGCTCGGTTCGCTCTATCCCGTGATCACCGCCGCTCTCGCGTATGCCGTGCTGCACGAGCGCCTCCGGCCGGTACAGATCGCCGGCGCCGCCGCGACCGTCGCCGGCGTCGTGCTCATCGCCGCTGGCTCGGCCTGAGCGGGCCGGGTTCGCGACCACCCAAGCTGTGCGCGGGCGCGGGCCGAGCCGCATACGATTCGCGGGTGAACCCCGCCGAATCGCCCCTCGTCCGTGCTGCCCGCGGGCTGCCCGTGCCGCACGCCCCGGTGTGGTTCATGCGCCAGGCGGGCCGGTCGTTGCCGGAGTACCGCGCCGTCCGCGAGGGCATCCCGATGCTCGACAGCTGCCGCCGGCCGGATCTGGTCGCCGAGATCACGATGCAGCCGGTGCGCCGGCACGGGGTGGATGCGGCGATCTTCTTCTCCGACATCGTCGTCCCGGTCGCTGCGGTGGGGTTGGAGATCGACATCGTCCCCGGAGTCGGGCCTGTGGTCGCCGAGCCGGTCCGCACCCACGCCGACCTGGACCGGCTGCCGGAACTGACTCCGGACGCCATCCCGGACATCAGCGAATCGGTCCGGTTGCTGGTCGCCGAGTTGGGGGAGACGCCCCTCATCGGTTTCGCCGGCGCCCCGTTCACGCTGGCCAGCTATCTGGTCGAGGGGGGTCCGAGCCGCAACCACGTCAAGACCAAAGCCCTCATGCACGGTGACCCGGATCTGTGGAATGCCCTGTGTGCCAGGCTCGCTCAGATCTCGACGGCCTTCCTCGCCGTGCAGGTCGAGGCCGGGGCGAGTGTCGTGCAGCTCTTCGACTCCTGGGCCGGGGCCCTGTCCCGGGCCGACTACGAACGCTACGTCCAGCCGCACTCGGCCCAGGTGCTGGCCGCGATGGGTGCGTTCGGCGTGCCCCGGATCCATTTCGGGGTCGGCACCGGCGAACTGCTGGCGTCGATGGGGGCGGCGGGCGCGGATGTCGTCGGCGTCGACTATCGCGTGGCGCTGCCCGACGCGATCGAGCGCCTGGGCGATCGGTATGCGGTGCAAGGAAATATCGACCCCGCGCTGCTGTTCGCACCCTGGGATGCGCTCGAGCGCGAGACCCGACGGATCCTCGACGAGGGCCGCTTCGCGAAGGGGCACATCGTCAATCTCGGTCACGGCGTGCTGCCCGAGACCGACCCGGATGTGCTCACCCGCCTCGTCGGCCTCGTCCACGAGGTCTCGGCGCGCTGACTAACCCGAGGTCTCCTCGTCAGTGCCTGCCGCCGAATCCGCATCGGGCTTGGGCCCGACGGGAGCGACCGGGTGGGCGCCCTGACCAGCCCACGGCGTCGGCATCCCGCCTGCAGGGGAGGGTGCGGGATTGGCCGGACGCCAGACCGGCTGCGGCGCAACGGGCTTCGCCGGACGGGAGCGCCGCCACTTGCGCACCAGCAGCCGCAGCGGCCAGCCGACGAGGGCCCCGAACAGGATGAACGGCAAGAGCGCGCCGAGGATCGTCAGCAACCCGACGAGCGAGGCGACGAAGGCCTTCCACCCGGCTTGCAGGCCCCCGACGAAGCCCTCCTTCGGGTTCGTCAGCCCCTCGACGAGTTTGGGTTCGGTGGTCAGGTTGATCGTGATGGGGGAGCGCGAGGTCTCGCGCTCCAGTTGCTGCAGCCGCGCCTCGACAGCTTCCAGATCGCTTTGCCGGGAGGACAATTCGCGTTCGAGGTTGACGAGTTCGTCGATGTCCTTGGTCTGGCCGATGAGTTCTTCGATGCGGGCGACGGACCGTTTCATCGACTCCACCCGGGCTTGGGTGTCGACATACTCAGCCGTGACGTTCTCGGTGGCCGTGCGCCGGTCGAGGACCTTGCCGACCTTCTCCAACTCGTCCAGGGTGCTGTCCAGCTTCTCCGTCGGGACCGAGATGCTCAGCGCCGCATAGGTGTCGGGGTTGACACCGTCTTCGGCCTCGCCGGCGGCATACGACCCGATGTTCTCCGACAGGATCACGCCACCGGCGCTGGTGTTGATCGTGCGCACCTTGGCGACCGCCTCGCCGATATCGCCCACCTCCAGTGAGAGCGAGCCGTTGCGTGCCAACTTCTGGTCGGCAACATTGGGTACGGCCGCCTTCTGAGCGGCACCCCCCTCGGCAGCGGCATCACCGGCAGGAGCGCTCGCTGCCGCCGATGCTTGTGAATTGCTGCCGCTGTCGCTTCCGCTGCACCCGGCGACGAGCAGACCCGTCGCGGCGAGGATCGCAGCGAGTGCAGCCGGCACGCGGCGGCGCCCATCGGGATTGGCCCAGGTCATCAGGCTGGTGGTCATGAGGGGCTCCCATCAGGTCGACGGCTTTGGGGGTGCGACGGCTACCCGCTGTCCGATGGTTCCGCGTGGGCGACATATGTTTGTGGGCATGTACCGGATCGTTATCGTCGGGGGCGGCATCGCGGGTCTGGCCGCAGCCTGGGAACTCGTGAGCAGTGCACCCGACGTCGAGGTGACGATCCTCGAGCAGACCGACCGGGTCGGCGGCAAGCTGCGTCGCGAGAAGGTCGGCGGACACCTCGTCGATGTCGGGGCCGAGGCGATGCTCGCCCTGCGCCCCGAGGCCCGCCACCTCATCGAGGAGATCGGCGCGGGCGCCGACCTCGTCACGCCGGCGACCGTCGCCGCGTCCGTCTATTCCTATGGCGCGCTGCATCCGATGCCGCCGCGCTCGATGATGGGCATCCCGCAGCAGCCGGGCGACGCTGCCGGCATCCTCAGCGACGCGGAGGTCGCGCGTCTCGCGGCGCCCGAGCCGGTGCCGCCGCTGGAGTCGGATGCCTCCGTCGGGGACTATGTGGCCGCCGCGCTCGGCGACGCGGTCGTGGACCGGCTCCTGGAGCCCCTGCTCGGTGGGGTGTATGCCGGTCAGGCCCGCAAGCTGTCGCTCGCCGCGACGATGCCCCAGCTGTATGCCCGTGCGGTCGACGGGGAGCCCCCGGTCGCCTATGGCACCCAGAAGCACGAGGCCACGAGCCCAGGCCCGAAGCCGCCGCCGGCGACTCCGGACAGCGAAAAGCTCTCCGCCCCATCGCCATCGCCCTTCATCGGCCTGCGCGGCGGCGTCGGCCGGCTGCCCGAAATCGTCGCCGACGCCGTGCGCGAACGCGGCGTGCAGATCCGCACCGGCGTGACGGTCCGCGGCATCGCCCCGCAACCGGCCGGCGGCCGGCGGCTGACCTGCGGTCCGACGACCGATGTCGAGCACGTCTACGCCGACGCCGTCATCCTCACCACGCCCGCCGCCGCGACCCGCAAACTCCTCGAACCGGTCGCACCGGAGGCGGCCGAACTGATCGCCGGCATCGAGACCGCCTCGGCGGCCGTCGTCACCTTCGCCTTCCCCTCCGCGCAGATGCCCGATCTGGCCGGCTCCGGATTCCTCGTGCCCCCGGTCGAAGGCTTCACGGTCAAGGCCAGCACGTTCAGCTCCAACAAGTGGGCGTGGATGCCGGAGCAGTTCCCCGACGTGACCTATGTCCGGGCCTCCCTGGGCCGGCACGGCGACGAGGCCGCCCTGCAACGCTCCGACGACGACCTGGCCGACCTCGCCCTGACCGACCTGACCGGCATCCTCGGTGTGACCCTGCCCGCACCGATCGGGGTGCACGTGCAGCGCTGGGGCGGGGGACTCCCGCAATACGGAGTCGGCCACCTGGACCGGATCGCGTTGCTGCGTAAGGAGATCACCAACCACGCGGGCCTGCAGGTGGCGGGCGCGGCATACGACGGCGTCGGCATCCCCGCGGTCATCGCCTCCGGCCGCCGCGCAGCGCAGGACCTGGCGGCGACGGCCGGCTTGAGAGACTGACCCCATGACCGAACGCCCCACGCCGGCCAAGCCGAGCCCCGCCCGCATGCGCGAGATCAACGACACCATCCGCTACGCGATGTGGTCGGTCTTCGCGATCGAGACCCGGCTCGGCGAGGCCGACCGCGCGGCTTATGCCGCGGAGATCGACGAGCTCTCCGCCGATCTCGCCGGCCAGGATGTCGTCGTCCGCGGCCTCTATGACGTCTCCGGCCTGCGCGCGGACGCCGACCTGATGATCTGGTGGCACGCGCCGGACGCGACGGCGTTGCAGGCGGCATACCAGCGGTTCCTGCGCACCGGTTTGGGGCAGCACTTGAAGCCGGTGTGGAGCCAACTCGCGCTGCACCGCCCGGCGGAGTTCAACAAGAGCCACATCCCGGCCTTCCTCGCCGACGAGGAGGCGCGGGCCTTCGTCTGCGTCTACCCGTTCGTGCGCTCCTACGACTGGTACGTCATCGACGACGCCGAGCGGCGCGACATGCTGCGCGAGCACGGCCAGATGGCGCGCGACTATCCCGACGTGCGCGCCAACACGATCGCCAGCTTCGCCCTCGGCGACTACGAGTGGATCCTCGCGTTCGAGGCCGACGAATTGCACCGCATCGTCGACCTGATGCGCGAACTGCGGGCCTCGCGGGCCCGCCTGCACGTGCGCGAGGAGACGCCATTCTTCACCGGCCCGCGGGTCGAGGTGGCGGCCGCCGTCGCGGCGCTCCGATAGCGGATTACCCGGCCGGCTTGAGCGTCAGGCTGATGGAGTTGATGCAGTAGCGCTGGTCGGTCGGCGTCTCATAACCCTCGCCCTCGAAGACGTGCCCGAGGTGGCTGCCGCACGCGGCACAGCGCACCTCGACACGGGGACGCCCGGGCAGGGAGCGGTCCTCGAGATATTCGACCGAGTCACCGGCCAGCGGGGCATAGAAGCTCGGCCAGCCGCAGTGGCTCTCGAACTTGGTCTCGGACTGGAAGAGTTCGGCGCCGCAGGCCCGGCAGGCATACACCCCGACGGTCTTGGTGTCGGTGTATTCACCGACGAAGGGCCGCTCGGTGCCGGCCTCGCGCAGGACGGCATACTCCTGCGGGCTCAGCGTCGCTCGCCACTCCTCGTCGGACTTGGTGACGGGATAGTTCCGGTCGCTCTGCAGGCCGCTCATTCCGCAGAGTCTGGCACGCCGGGCCGACGGTCGACGTCCGCGCCGCTCGCCAGATCGCCGCACTCGACGATCACCAGGCCCCGCTGGTCGGCCAGGTAGCCGCGTCCGCCCGCGTCGCCGCGCAGCGTCGCGAGCATGGGCGCGAAGTGCATCGCGCCGACGAGCACCGGGTGCCCCGGCCGCCCGCCGTATGCCGCCCGCGCCAGTCCCGCCGGGCCTGCGCCAGCCGCCGCGGTCACCACCCGCGCCACCACGTCCGCGCCGACGTCGGGAAGGTCGACGAGGTGGAGGAGCAGCTGCGTCGAGCCGAGCCGGCCGGCGTGCTCGATCGCGGCGCGCACGCTCGCGCTCAACCCGTCGGTCCAGTCGGGGACCTCGATGCCGGTGATCCCCGGCGGCAGGTCGACGATCTGTGCCCCCATGCACACGGCGATCTCGTCGCAGCCGCCCTCGCGCAGCGCTTGGGTCGCGGCGGCGAGCCAGGCCCCGTCGGCCGCGGCGATCTTCGGCCCCCCGAAGCGGACGCCGGCGCCGGCGGCGAGCACGACGCCCAGGCGCGGGGCGCGCAGGTGGCGGCGATGCGGCACACCGCCATTGTCGCCGGACCCGGCGGCTGTTGCAGGAGTGACACCCGTTATTCGTGCGACAACCGGTCCGGGCTGACAGGATGACCGGGTGAGCAGAAGGACCGCGGCGAAGAAGGCGGCCGTCGGGGCCGCCGCGGTCGGCGGTTCCGCGGCCGCCGGCACGGCCGCGGCCTCGCTCGGCGCGGCGGCCTATTTCGCGCGGCGGGTGCTGACGCCCGACCGGCGCCGGCCCGATGACATGGTGCTGCTCGAGATCGGGGTCAACGACGTCCTGCTGCAGGCGACCCCGGAATCGACCGTGCCCGGGCGCTACGGGATCTGGCTCGACAGCGGGCGGGGGCACATTCGCGTCGGCGAGATCCTCGAGGCCGACCCGGAGGCCGGCACGGTGCGGCGGCGCATCCTCGGGCGGGACTGGGGCATCCTGCGTCCGGGTCCGGTCCGGTGGAACGGCTACTACTACGCCGCCCCACCCGAGATCAGCCTCGGCATGGCCACCCAGCACGCGCACGTGATGACCGACCTCGGGCCGATGCCCGCCTGGATGATCCCCGGCATGGGCGACGGCAGCCAGTGGGCGATCCTCGTCCACGGACGCGGAGCTCGCCGTGAGGAGACGATCCGCGCCATCTCACCCGCTCTTGCGGCGCGGCATACGGTGCTCGTGCCCAGCTATCGCAACGACGAGGGCGCGCCGCCGGGCCCCGACGGCCGCTACAACCTCGGTCTGTCCGAGTGGCGCGACATCGACGCCGCGATCGGGTACGCGCTCGACCACGGCGCCACGCAGGTCGCTCTGATCGGGTGGTCGATGGGCGGGGCGATCGTATTGCAGGCGCTCGCGCAGTCCAGTCGCGCCGATGTCATCTCCCGGGTGGTTCTGGACGGACCGGTGGTCGACTGGACCGACGTGCTGACTCACCACGCCCGCGAGCACGGCGTGCCCGACCGGATCGGCGGGCTGAGCCGGTCCTTGATGGGCAAGCGGTGGACGCGCCGGCTGGTCGGTGTGCACGAATCCGTGGACGTGGCCAAGACCAACTGGGTGGCCCGGTCGGGCGAATTGCGCCACCCGATGCTGATCATCCACAGCCGCGACGACGAGTTCGTGCCCGTCGGGCCCTCCCTCGAACTGGCCGCAGTCCGCCCCGATCTCGTCACCCTCGTCCCGTGGGAGGTCGCCCGCCACTGCAAGGAGTGGAACACCGATCCGCTGCGCTGGGAGAGCGAGGTCGCGGCTTTCCTGAGAGGTTAGCGGGCGGCGCACCTCAGCGACGCGACCACAGGCCGAGCAAGGTGCCGTCCGACTCGAGCAAATGCCTCAACCTGAAGTCGACCGTGACCTGCTGATCGGCGGTGATCCGCGAGGCCGGACCGCCGGCGAAGGTTGGGACCCAGGTCAGCGCGACCTCGTCAACGAGCCCCAGCCCCAAGAGGGCGGTATGCAGCCGCGGCCCGCCTTCGCTGAGGATCCGCGGCAGACCGTCTCGGCGCAGCCGCGCCACCAGCTCCTCGAGGTCGACCTGGTCGGCACCCATCTGCCAGACGTTGTCCGCGCCGAGGATGTCGCGCGCCCGGGACACGGCGGCGGCGTCCGCCCGCTCGGGGACCACGAGCACGGCCATACCCGGGGTCTGCGGACCGGCGCTCCAGCCGCGGGGGAGCAGCGCCGAGTTACTCACCGCGATCAGCGGCCGTTTGCCGGCCGCCGGGGCATAGCCCTCGGTGTCGACCGTCGCGGCCCCGACGACCACAACATCCGCCAGCTGCCGGTTGAAGTCGAAGACCACCTTGTCGGCGGCATTGTTGATCGATCCGGTCAGGCCGTCGGCTCCCGTGGCCGCTCCGTCCAGCGTCGCGACGAAGTTGGTCCGGATCCCGCCGCGTTCGGGGAAGGTGTATAGCCGGACGAGGTCGTCATCCCTCACCGTCTCGGTGAGGTCGAGGTCGTGGAGGTCGGAACTCAAGAGCCGCACCCGGCCAGTGTGGGGCATGCAAGTGCAATGATGCCCCTTATGGCAAAGGGCAAGAAGAACAAGGACAAGAAGTCTCGCAAGGAGATCGAGATCATCGCCAAGGATCTGGCGGTGCGAAAGATGCTGCGCGGGTCCAAGAAGTCCAAGAGCGCCAAGGACGGCATCGCGCAGGCCAAGGTCTCCGAACTCGTCGCCGCCGTGGCCGACGGCAAGGCGTCCAAATCCGTGGTCAAGGGCGCTCCCGCGCCCGGCGTCTTCGAGGTTGCCCTGCGGGCCGGCGACGGCTTCGTCCTCGCGGATGTCGACCCCGCGTCCACGCCCGGGTTCATCGGCGACAAGGCGGCCGGTGAGGCTCTCATGGCGCCGCTGGCCGAGCAGGTGGCCGACCTGCAGGAGCGGCTGTATGCCGAGGCCAAGGAGGGTGGCAAGCGCGCGGTGCTGCTGATCATCCAGGGCATGGACACCTCCGGCAAGGGCGGCATCATGCGCCACGTCGTCGGTGCCGCGGACCCCCAGGGCATCCGGATCACCGCGTTCAAGGCGCCTACCGCGCAGGAGAAGGCCCGCCCGTTCCTGTGGCGCATCCGCAACGCCCTCCCGACGCCCGGTGTCATCGGCGTCTTCGACCGGTCGCAGTACGAGGATGTCCTGATCGGCAAGGTCCACGAGCTCGCGCCCCGCGCCACCATCGGCCGCCGCTACGCCCAGATCAACTCCTTCGAGAAGTCGGTCGCCGCCTCCGGCACCAAGATCGTCAAGGTCATGCTGCACATCTCCGACGAGGAGCAGCAGGCCCGCCTCGCCGAGCGGCTCGCGAACCCGGAGAAGTATTGGAAGTTCAACCCCGGCGACCTCAACGAGCGCGCTCTCTGGGGCGAGTACATGGACGCCTACCAGGTGGCGATCGACAAGTGCTCCACCGAGGTCGCGCCCTGGTATGTCGTGCCCGCCGACAAGAAGTGGTACGCCCGCCTCGCCGTGATGAACCTGCTGCTCGCGGCCCTGCTCGATCTCGACCCGCAGTGGCCGGCCGCGGACTTCGACGTCGCGGAGATGCAGGCCAAGCTCGAGGCCATGGGCGATGTCACCCCCGACGACCCCACGGACGAGTCCTCCGAGGACGCCGACGAGTCCTGACTCTCAGCGGCGCCCCGCCGGCGTGCGCGCCAGCAGCACCGGCGCGGCGCTGCGCACCAGGTCGGCGGGGAGCGTGCCGAACGTTGCGCCACGTTCGCCGGCCACCCGGGAGGCGATGAAGGCGTCGGCGACGACCGGCTCGGCATACCGCACGAGCAGGCTCGCCTGCAGCGTCACGGCCAGCCGCTCCACGAGGGCCCGCGCCTGCAGGGGCGCATCGGCCCCGGTGATCGTCATCGCGCTGGACTCGACGGCGTCGATGTGGGCATCCAGGCGCCGATCGACCCCGCGCGCCAGCGCGGCCTCCTTCGCCAGCGCCGCCACGCTCGCCGGCTCACGCGTCATCGCCCGCAGCACGTCGAGGGCGTTGACATTGCCCGAGCCCTCCCAGATGGAGTTCAGCGGCGCCTCGCGGAACAGCCGCGCCATACCGTTCTCCTCCACATAGCCGAGCCCGCCGAGGCACTCCAGGGCCTCGGCCACCATCGGCGCCGTCCGCTTGCACACCCAGTATTTGCCCAGCGCGACGGCGAGCCGCGCGAAGTCACCCTCGCCTTCGCCGACGGCGTGCGCGAGCCGCATCGCGAGCAGCGTGGCTGCCTCCGACTCGAGCGTCAGGTCGGCGAGGACGTTGCGCATCAGCGGTGCCTCGATGAGCACCTCCCCAAAGGCCGAGCGCTGGCCGGTGAAGTGCGCCGCGCGCACCAGCGCCGCCCGCATCGTCGCCGCCGACCCGAGCACACAGTCGAGCCGGGTGGCCGCAACCATGTTGATGATCGTGCGCACCCCGCGCCCCAGCGGCCCGACCGGCACTGCCCACGTCCCGTCGAACTCCACCTCGGAGGAGGCGTTGGCGCGGTTGCCGAGCTTGTCCTTCAGCCGCTGGACGGCGAAGGCGTTGCGGCTGCCGTCGGGCAGGACGCGGGGGAGCAGGAAGCAGCTGAGGCCCTCGTCCGCCTGCGCGAGCACGAGGAAGGCGTCGCTCATCGGCGCCGAACAGAACCACTTGTGCCCCCGGAGGCGGTGACTGTGCTCCCCGAGCGGGCCGGCCGCGTCGGCCGTCGCGGACGTCGTGTTGGCGCGCACGTCCGAGCCGCCCTGTTTCTCCGTCATGCCCATGCCGACGATGGCGCCGTGCTTGTCCTGGACGGGTGCGAGCCGCGGGTCGTATGCCCGCGCGGTCAGCTTCCGCAGCCAGGTCGCGCTGACGTCGGGTTGGCCGGCGAGTGCGGGGGCGGCGGCATACGTCATGGAGATGGGGCACAGGTGCCCCGCCTCGACCTGGCTCCACACGTAGAACCCGGCGGCACGGGCCAGGTGGGCGCCGCTGCCGGGGGTGGCGAGCCAGGGCTCGGCGGTCAGGCCGCGGCCGACGGCCACTGTCATCAGCTCGTGGTATGCCGGGTGGTAGACGACCTCGTCGACCCGCCGGCCCTGCGCGTCGTGGCTGCGCAGCACCGGGACCATGGTGTCGGCCTGCGTCGCCCACTCGGCGGCCTGGGCGGTGGCGGCCAACTCGCCGAGGCGGGCCACGTCGGCGGTCGGGGCGCCCCACCGCTCGACCGCCTCGACGAGGGTGGGGTCGGTGCGGAAGAGGTCGTCACCGCCATACGGCGTGGGCTGGTTGAACACCTCGTGGGTCGCCATGACCGCAGGATAGGGCGGGCGTCCGTGGCTGCCGGCGCGGGTGAGTACAACGCCTCATGTGAACTCCCTCTCCCGCCTGGCATGGTGGCGGCATGCGCTCTTCAGCTGCCCGTGGCGGCCTGGCCACCGTCTCGATCCTCGTGGCGGCGCCGGCCGGGTGCGGCAACGCGGTGACGACGGACGTCGTCGGGATGACCGGCGTGACGGCCGACGCGCAGGGCTGGCCGGTGGTCATCGTGGCGGCCTGCGGGGCGGCATACGACCGGATCGCGGTCAGCGACATGCTCGACCGGAGCACCGTCCCGGCGACCCAGGTCAACGAGACCCTGCTGACCATGACGCGCGAGACACCCCTCACCGGCACCGAGACGGTGTCGCTCACCGACCCGCTCGCGCCCTGGAGCGCGAGCAAACGCTTCGAGCCGACCGAGCCCGACGGGATCGACGTTGCTGCGTTCGCGGAGGGGGAGGACCGGACCACGACCTCGGTGATGGTGACGCGCGCGGCATACCAGCAGGTCAGCGCCGCTGTGGTGCTGGTCCGCCAAGGGGAGAGGTGGACTCGCGCGGAGTTCGACGCGCGCGCCTGCGACCGCGACAGTTGGCCGGAAGTGACCATCTCGTGACCCAAAAGGTCTTGCGGTGTGCGCCGTGTCGTCACACGAGGATCACCCGTAACATCTACGCTTAGCGGCGTGGTGGAGACGAAAGGAGCAATCAAGCGCGCCATCGCACCGATCCCCGGTGCGATGTGGCTGGCCCGGATCATCGCCGAAACCGTGCGGATCTGTATGCGCTACCGCGTCACCGGGCTCGCCTCCGAAGCCGGCTTCTTCGCCCTGCTGTCGTTCCCGCCGCTGATCCTCGGACTGTTCGGTGGCGTCGGCTACATCGGCCGGTGGCTCGGCGAGGTCACGATCGAGTCCTTCACCCAGCAGATCGGCACCTACGCCGGACGCTTCCTGACGCCGGACGTCATCGAGCAGTTGCTGCTGCCGACCGTGAGCGACGTGTTCGCCAACGGCCGCACCGACCTGATCTCGCTCGGGTTCGTGCTGTCGCTGTGGTCGGGGTCGCGGGCGCTGAACGTCTTCATCGACACGATCAGCATCATGTATGGGCAGTCCGGCGTGCGCGGGATCGTCCGGACCCGGGTGCTGAGCTTCACCATGTATGTCGTCACGCTGATCGTCGGTGTCGTGATGATCCCGCTGGTGCTGATCGGCCCGACGCTGCTGGGCCGGATCCTGCCCGACCGGCTCGACTTCCTGGTCATCCTCTATTGGCCGGTCGTCACCGTGCTCGTCGTCTGCTCGCTGACGACGCTGTACCACATCGCCACCCCCAAGCGGACCCCGTGGGTGCGCGACATCCCGGGCGCCGTCGTGACCTTGATCCTGTGGGCGATCGCCTCATATGTCGTGCGCGGCACCATCTCCGCATCGCTCGACGGGACTTCGATCTACGGACCCTTGTCGACCCCGATCGTGCTGCTCATCTGGCTCTATTTCATCGCGATCGCCGTGCTCATCGGTGCCGCCTTCAACGCTGCCACTTTGCGGATCCAACCGGCGGCGCGGCAGGTCGTTCCCTTCCGCGAACGGGTCAAGCGACCGCTGACGCCGTTCCCCGAGGGCAAGGAACCGGTGGAGCGCAACATCCGATTTGGGTATGCCCGCTTGCATGGGTTAAGGTCTCTGAGCGCACGAACGAGGGAGACCTCGCGGGTGCCGAGTGCGGATGTAGCTCAGTTGGTAGAGCGCAACCTTGCCAAGGTTGAGGTCGCCGGTTCGAGGCCGGTCATCCGCTCGGAGGGTTAAGGCCCCCTTTGGTGGAGTGGCCGAGAGGCGAGGCAGCGGCCTGCAAAGCCGCGTACACGGGTTCAAATCCCGTCTCCACCTCAACCTTAGACTTGGGCGATTGGCGCAGCGGTAGCGCGCTTCCTTGACACGGAAGAGGTCACTGGTTCAAACCCAGTATCGCCCACCAGATAACCGCAGGTCAGAGGCCCTTTCGAGGGTCTCTTTCCGATTTCGGGAACATACGGGGAACAAGAAACAGCCACTTTTGGCCGCTCCTGACCCCGCCACGCCTCAGCGCCAGTTCCCTACGGGCTTAGCATCGATGAAGCGCTCGATCGACTCGACCTTGATCCGCAGCGTCTTGCGGCCGAGGCGTACGGCGTCGAGCTGACCGTCGGCGATGTAGCGACGAACGGTCCGCGTCGACACAGCGAGCGCGGCGGCAGCGTCGGCGAGCGAGACGAGTCGACGGGAGATGGTGGCAGTCATGATGACCTCCTGGGTTCGCGACCGTCCGACGACGGCCTCACTCCCCCAAGGCCGCGGTCTGTACGCGAGTGGCCACGTATGGCGTGATGTTCCGGTCGCTCTTGGCCCATGTCGCTGGCGCCTTCCCGCGCGGCTGTTCGCCACAGGACGATCGCCGAACGGCTGTACGTGTCGGTCAAGACCGTCGCCAACAACGTATCGGCGGTCATGCTCAAACTCGGCGTCGAGGACCGCGCCGACGCCATCGCGATCATCCGAAGCCGCCGCACGGGGTGACATGGAGTCACCCCGTGACGGTTCGGCTCTCAGACGGAGAGGGCCGTCTTGTTCCGGCGCTTGGTTCCGAGCCGGTGGCCGAGGGCAAGCAGGCCGACGCCGATGAGCCCGATCGCCAGGCTGATCAGTCCGTACGACCAAGGGAATTCTCCGGGGATGAACACCTTGCTGCCGCCGAGGGTGTCGACCAGCAGGTAGACGCTCTGATAGGTGAAGGCCCACATCCACGCGAACCCGAAGATCACCCCGGCGGTCAACTGTGAGCGGAAGAAGAAGCCCAGCGGGAAGGCCAGCAGCACGCTGACCGCGGCGATCATCGGGTGCTCCTGGGGCCGGAGAAGGTGAGGACGAGTGCGGTCACGGTGACCAACACCATCGCAGCGACGAGCGCCTTGATGCCTGCGGGCACATCGACGAAGAACGCGGGCAGGGCCGAGATCGAACAGAGCACGATCGTGATGGCGGCCAGCCGCGCGGCGGCCCGGTTGTTCTTGACCCAGGCGAGGATGCCGGCGACGGTGCCGATGAGACCGAGTATCGATCCTGCCAGCAGGATGCCGAGCGGGGGCCCGGTCTCTACGTCCGGCGACGGACCGAGGGCGCTGGCGATGTTGCCGATCGACAGCAGGATCGTCAGCGCGAGGCCGACCTTGTTGAGCGGGCTCCATGCAGGGGGCGACTGGTGAGTGCTAGCGGACATGCCAATCTCCCTGTAGGCGGACACGTACTTCCCTGCTGACGGACAGCTGATCTCCCTGTCCGTGGCCATGGGACCGGGCCGTGTCGGTCCTGACGCTGGCGGCCCTCCGGGGATGCTCGAGGTCTTCGACCACCATGAGCAGGTTCCACCGGAGGGACGCATGAAGAAGTCTGACAGGGAGATCATGGAAATACTTGAGGCGTTCGACGCCACCGAGTGTCCGCACTCGGCCGCGCAGCTGGCCGGGGCGGATCCCAAGACCGTGCGACGGTACGTCGCCGCCCGCGACGCGGGGGTGCCGGTGATCGGTCCGGGGCGCCGGCCCCGGATCATCGATGTGCACCTGCCCAAGATCGAGGAGTGGGTCGAGCGCTCGGAGGGCAAGGCCCGCGCCGACGTCATCCACGCACGTCTGGTTGGGCTGGGCTTCACCGGGACCGAGCGGACCACGCGCCGCGCGGTCGCGGCCGTGAAGGCCGCGTGGCGGGCAGGCAATCGGCGCACGTACCGGCCCTGGATCGCCGAGCCCGGGCTGTGGTTGCAGTTCGACTGGGGCACCGGGCCGCGCGTGCCCGGTCCGGACGGGCGGGCCCGGGGCACGCTGCTGTTCTGCGCGTGGCTGGCCTGGTCGCGGTACCGGGTCGTGATCCCGACCTGGGACCAGACGTTGCCGACGCTGGTGGCGTGCCTGGACGCCACGTTCCGCACCCTCGGTGGGGTTCCCTCGTACGTGCTGACCGACAACGCACGCACGGTCACGATCGACCACGTCGCCGGGGTGCCGGTGCGCCACCCTGACCTGGTGGCGGTGGCCCGGCACTACGGCACCACGGTGCACACCTGTGTGCCGTACGACCCGCAGTCCAAGGGCGGGACCGAGGCCACGGTGAAGATCGCGAAGGCCGACCTGGTCCCGACCGAGGCGAACCTGCTTGATGAGTACGCCTCCTTCGAGGAGCTGCGGGCGGCGTGCGAGGCGTTCATGGTCAAGGTCAACGGGCGCAGGCACCGCGAGTCCGCCCGCGTCCCCGAGCTGGCCCTGGCGACCGAGCGGTCCCGGTTGCACACCCTGCCGGCCAGCCCGCACACGATGGCCCTCGGGGTGACCCGGGTCGTGAGCACCGACCAGACCGTGCGGTTCGGCTCGGTGCGCTACTCGACCCCGCCCGGGCTGGTCGGGGCCGAGGCGTGGGTCCGCGTCGTCGGCACCGAGGTGATCATCGTCGCCGACACCACCACCCTGCCGGCGGTGCCGGCCTGGGCCGGCGGTGTCGTCGGTCTGGTCGAGGCCGCCCGGCACCAAGCCTCGACCCCGGGCACGCCGCGGATCACCCCGTCCCACTACCCCGACCACCCGCAGGAGGTCGACGGGACGCCCCGGCCACCACGTCCGCGGGCACGCACCGAGGCCGAGGCCGCGTTCCTGGCCCTCGGGGACGGTGCGCAGGCGTGGCTGGTCGAGGCCTCCGCCGCCGGGACCGTGCGAGTCCGGGCCAAGATGGCCGACGCGGTCCAGCTCGCCGCCCTTGTTGGGGCCCAGCGGGTCGACGCCGCGCTCGGCGTCGCCGCCACCGCCGGCCGGTTCGCCGAGGCCGACCTGGCCAGCATCCTCGACCACCTCGCCACCGGCACCAGCGGCGCCGACCTCGTCATCGCCGACGAGACCGTCACCACCCAGCCCGGCACCAACGGGTGGGCCGGGTTCACCACCGGGAGCACCCGATGAACCCCACCAGCACCAGCACGCGCACGAGGACGACGACCGCGGCCGGGCCGGGGACGGCGCCGCCGTTGCCGGCCGACCTTGAGCAGGTGCTGCGGCGGATGCGGCTGCCCTACCTGCGCGCCGCCGCACCCGAGGTGCTGGCCACCGCCAAGGCCCAACGGTGGGACCCGGCCGAGGTGCTGCGCGTGCTGCTCGCCGAGGAGGTCCGCGGCCGCGACGAGGCCACCAAGGCGATGCGCCGCAAGGCCGCCGGGCTTCCCGCGGGCAAGACGTTCGCGTCCTGGCGCGAGGCCGACTCCTCCATCCCAGCCCCGACCCAGTCCGCCCTGGCCGCCCTGGAATGGGTCCACCGCGCCGAGAACCTCGCGATCAGCGGCCCCTCCGGCACCGGCAAGACCCACTTCGTGGAGGCCCTGGCGCACAAGGTCATCGACGAGGGCATGCAGGTGTCCTGGTTCACCCTGGAGTCGCTCACCACCGCGATCGGCCGGGCCGCGGTCGACGGCACCGTCAGCAAGGTCCTGGCCCGCATCACCCGGGCCGAGCTCATCGTGGTCGACGACATCGGCATGCTGCCCTCCGGGCAGGCCGCGGCCGAGGCGTTCTACCGACTCGTCGACGCCACCTACGAGCGCCGCTCCCTCGCCGTGACCAGCAACATCCACCCCTCCGGGTACGACACGATCATGCCCAAGACCCTGGCCACCGCCGCCGTCGACCGGCTCCTGCACCACGCCCACGTCATCATCACCGAGGGCACCTCACTACGCCTGGCCGAGGCCACCACAGGACGAGGGGTGATCCCCTTGACCTGACCGCTTCAGGGAGATCAGCCGACCGCGGACAGGGAGATGAGCTGTCCGCCAGCAAGGAGATCTACTGTCCGCCCACAGGGAAGTCCCAGTGTCCCTTGACACCGCAAGGCCATGGGGTTGCTCCTGACGAGTTCGTGTTGCGCCACGGCAGTGTCGGCGGCAGATGGCGGTCGTGGGTTCATTCAACTACTCCTTCGGTGACTTGGGGATTCGACTCCGACCCTTCGACTATGGGTCCTCGCCCATCACAAGCGCATCGACGCCTCGCCCCAATCTGCTCGGGAATGATCCCAGCCAAGCCGGGAACGCGGCCCCATGACGGCGACGGCTATCACACGGAACAATGGTGACCATGCCCCATCCCGACGGCCTGCTCCGGGTCGTGCTCGCCGACGACCATCCTGTCGTGCGAAGCGGGCTGCGTGCCCTGCTCGACTCACTCGGTGGCTACGAGGTGGTGGCCGAGGCAGGGAGCGGAGACGCCGCGGTGGCAGCCGTGCTCGAGCATCGGCCTGACGTTGTGCTTCTCGACGTGAAGATGCCCGATGGTGACGGCATCGACGCCACCCGCCGGATCAGAAGTGGCGTGCCCGAGACGGCGATCCTGATACTCACGATGTTCGATGACCGCGAGACGGTGCAGGCGGCAATGAGGGCAGGGGCGCTGGGCTACGTGCTCAAAGGCGCCGAGCAGCGCGACATCGACAGGGCGATCCGTGCCGTGGCGGCGGGTGAAGCGATCTTCGGGGCCGAGGTCGTGCAGGCGGTCGTTGACTTCTCCACCTCACCGTCGGCCACACCGTTTCCTGACCTTACGGTCCGTGAGCGCGAGGTGCTCGACCTGGTGGCGTCGGGTCATCGCAACCATGCGATCGCGGACCAGTTGTTCCTGTCACCCAAGACGGTCGCCAACCATGTATCGTCGATCTTCGCCAAGCTGGGCGTCACTGACCGCTCCGAGGCGATCGTGCGTGCACCGCGAGAGGGCTTCGGAGAAATATGAGCGAGCGACAGCGAGCGACCATCTGATGAGTGCCTGGCTGACGCTGTCCGAGGCCGCGTTCGCTGTCACCACGTTGGTCTGTGGCGTCTGGCTGCTCCGCACCCGGTCTGCGACGGCCTCCGGCGCGCTGCTTGCTGCCACGGGTATCGGCGTGTTTGGCGTCATCGGCTGCGCGGCCAATGGAGCCACCCAAGCCGTCGACATCGGTCTGCGGATCACGCTCGGCGTTCTGCTGTCGCTCGCGGTGGCCTGCTATCCCCGTGTGCAAACGGGCGTGATCTCGCTGACCCTGCTGAGCGCGGTCGGCCTTGCTGGCACTGTGATGGTGTTGGCGGCCCCGGCCGTTGCCTGGATGCCGCTGGCCATCGTCTTGTTCCTCCTGCTGGCGATCTGGTGGGCCTGGGAGAACGGGGAGGCCCACACCCGCCGTGCACTGATGTGGTCCACCACCGCCTGGCTCGGCGCTTGCCTTCTGATCGCTCTGGTGTCCTTCACCGGCGACGCCTTGGCCGGGACTGCTGTAGACCCAGGTCCGCTGGTTCCGCTGCTGGGCCTGTTCGGCCCGATCGCGATGGTCGTCGGGGCAGCAAGCGGTGACGTCGTGGATGTGCGCGGGATCGTTACGCCGCTAGTGGTCAACGCGACGGTCGTGGCTGTCTTCGTGGCGGTGACCGTCGGCGGGCTAGGCCTGGTGGAAGCCGACCGAGGCGGGCCGCTGCCGCTTGGTGTGGTGGCGTTGACCTGCGCCGGACTCGCGTTCGCGGTGCGCCCCTTGCAGGTCGTCCTGCGCGGTGTCGTGGACGAGGTGCTGTTCGGAAAGCGCCCTGATCCGCTCCGTGCCGCGTCCAGTCTCGTGGGCGAGGTCGCGGACTCGCCGCAAACCGGACTCGACGCACTCCGTGAGGCGATGCTGTTGCCGTATGCCGCCATCGAGACCAGCGGACGTGTCGAGTTGCACAGCGGAACCCCCGTCGCCTACACACGCACTTTCGCGCTAACTAACTAGCGCAGACCAGCCGGACACCCGCCTCATCGTGGGAATGAGACCCGGTGATCTGCGGTTGTCCGCGGACGACGAGCAGGTGCTGCGCATCGTCACGCTTAGACCGTAGAAGTGAGTGCTGCTTTCGAATCCTGGGTCTGCACCGAAATTCTTGTATCCAGTGTCAGAAACATATTGTAGCGATATCGCGTCGTCTTGAGTCAAGACGTTTTCCAAATTGTAACCGCTCTTACATGTCTTGAGCGTCGAAATGAAGCCATCACGAGAGTCCATTTCTCCTGTGTGATGAGCGCCGAACATGTGTAGCGCTTCGTGTCGAACGCCATTCCTAATATCACCGGCAGTGGCGTCTCTAATAAAGTCAGAATCCATTGTAATGGTTCCTGCTTGACAGGACGAGGAGCCAGCAACTCCGGGAGGGAAGTTCGCGATTGATATCGTGATGTCTTGGTCGGTGCCGAGTGTTTATTCCCAGTCCACCAATTTGACCCCCGAGGTGGCCCTCTCGCTTTCCATAGAGGTGAGTGCCTGTCTCGTGAAATCCCTTGCCTCGGTGCCTCCTGGCCATGTTGACCAAGCCCCACTAAGTCGAAAGCGGGTCACCGATCCGGTGCCCCCTACCCCAATGCAGCTGTTGTCATCGTAGGGGGTGGCGGAGTGCGCGGGGATCGTCGTCAGCGACAGGGTGGATGCTCCCACGGCGGCGACTGCCAGTTTTCTTCTCATTCTGACCCGCCTTTAGCGGTCGGTTTAGCTATCATTTTATGGCCTTTCATAAGAGCATAGTTTTCGAGTTCGGCTCGGATTTTGTCGCTTACGGTGGCGGGGCCGCCGACGATGGTGATCCGCTGGGGGTGTAGCCGTTTTAGTTCGTCGGCGATGCTGGCCGGGATGCGGTCCGTGGTCACGAGGAGGGTTGGGCCGTTCCGCCAGTTCGCCGCGGGCGCTGCGGCCAGCGCGTCGGCGTAGACCTCGCCGGAAGCGATGACCACACCTTGGGCGTGGTCGAACTGGTGTCGCGACACGGCGGCGGAGGTCTCGAACCGGTCCTTGCCCGCCCACCGCTCGACCGGAGCTGGTGTGTAGGCAGCCAGCGCGGTGTGAACGGGGGTGCCCACGGTCGCAGTCCCGCCGATGATGACGATCCGCTTGGGCTTCAAGCGTCGCAGCTCGGTCGCGACCGCTGCCGGGATCTCATTGGCCGTTACCAACAGGACCGGTCCTTCCGCGGTGTCGGGGGCAGGCCCGGCCGACAGGCCGTCCGGGAAGACGTCACCCGAGACGACATAGGCCGTGCCAACACCTGAGCGGAACTGCTGGCGGGAGACCTCGGCCGAGGTGGCGTAACGGTCCGGCCCATCCCACCGCTCGACACTGGCGCCGTATCCGTGGAGCGCCTTCTCGACCGCGGAGCTGATCGTCGCCGACCCGCCGAGGATCACGATGCGTGGCGAACCGAGGTGCCTCAAGGCGGCATCGGTCGCGGGCGGGATCGAGTCTCGCCGCACCAGCAGGATCGGCGCCCCGGAGGCCGAGGCCGCCCCAGCCCCCGACAACGCATCGCTGAAAAGCTCCCCCGATGCCACAAAGACCACTGTCGGTGGGCGGCCACCCTCGCCAGCAAGTGCCGCCGCAGTGGCATATCGATCCGGTCCTGCCACCCGCTCTACCAAACCGCCAGTGCACCAGGACTGGCCCGTCGGGACAGCGCACCCGCCATACACGCCTTCGCCGTCCGCTGTCGCGGGCATGACCGACACATACGCCCGCTCGCGCGCCGGGACCGTCAATGTGATCCGGCAGACCACCGCCGGCGCGCACTCCACAGTCGAAGTCGGTGCACCTTCCTGGTCGAGGGTCTGCAACCGCAGCGGGACCTGCTCTGCGGTGAACCGGACCTCATACGAGGAGTCCGTGTGGCCACCCACTACGTGGTACATGTCTACGTCGGCGCTGGCTTGCACGCTGCGGTCGATAGGCCGCAGGGACCTCGTCCACCATTCGCCCACCTGCAACGGTCCTGAGACGTACCGTGAACCGTCCGGCTCTCCTGTCGAGTTAGTCCCCGTGTCCGCATCGTGTTGCGGCCAAGCGCGTAGGAAGTAGCTGCCCGTCTCGCCGACGGGAGACCGCACCTCGAAGTAGATCTTCCCCGGCCTGTCCACCGTTACCTCGACGGCCACCAGCACGTTCGCATTGCCCGCCACCGCGGTGCCGACCTCGCGACCTGAGGCATCGAAGGCCCGTAGGCTCAGTCCGCCCGTCAGACTCTTCGAGACGTTCACCAGCTGGGTCGTCCAGACACCCGTGGTCTCGGCGTCGACGCGATACCAGTCGACATCTCCCGCTGGCGAAACCTGAGCTGGAGGGTCATCGTAGATCTCGCCCCAGGGCACCACGGACGCCGTCGCCATCGTGTCATTGGGTTCCGACTCCCAGGCCCACGCGCCCGTCGATGGCCAAACCACGCCCGCTAGGCAAGCACAACCGGCTAACCTCCGTCTTTCACGGGGCAGCGGTTTGATGACGTGAGGTGCGCGGAGGGGCTGTCGGCGTGTGGGGGCAGGCGTTGGTGCCGCGTGGCGCTGCGGTGCGGGTCTTCGAGGGTCCT
>Ga0209369_1000226_pt1 | contig 114238 bp, 94 predicted proteins | sample EBPBio142010_DNA_FD_185865 | JGI IMG/M metagenome (GOLD analysis project Ga0209369, IMG submission 185865) | Wastewater treatment Type I Accumulibacter community from EBPR Bioreactor in Madison, WI, USA - Reactor 1_10/4/2010_ DNA (SPAdes)... | ecosystem: Engineered > Bioreactor > EBPR >...
TTGACGCTGTTCAATCTCATACTTTAAATTGAGATTTAATCAGCGCCCACCCGATACGATTAACGACGAAACCAAATAAAACAATGACACCGACCCAAAACCAAACTGCGAAAGGATTGGAAAAAACATAGTTGCCATCTGGCTGACGAATTACATACTCTTTGCCAACGATGGCTTCCATTCCAATAATTGGTTCAATAACCAAGAAAAGAATGAAGTAGCTGAAGAGCATAATGACTATACCGGCTACACGTAGTACGCGGCCTAAGTTTTCCATTCTGGTTCACCTTTTCGAATTTTGCCACACGGCGACACAACGACTAAAGCCACCTGCCGCTGAAAAGCGAGGGAGGAACGAATCTATAAGCGATCAGGAACAGTGTCTCATGATCTCGCTATTGATTAATTTTCGTCCTCTGATTCTGCCTCGATTTGAAGATAATGCAAACCGCCCGACCAAACATGAACATACCTTATACCCGGAAAACGCTTAGATAACTTGTCAACGAAATTATAGCCATTACGCAGTTTGACGAGTTTTGCCCGCCCGTTCTGTAAATCGGTGTAATTTTTATGTGACCATTTCGTGAATTCGTATCTTGCAACTTTTTCTTCCTGCCTTTCCTCTTTATCGTCTTCTTGTTCTGCCGGCACAACGACTGGAGAAAGAGCAAGAATATCATCCTCTGTCCACCAGGCTCGGCTTAATCCCCAACTCACAGTCGTTGACTCAATGATTAGAGTTCCTAAATTGCCTTGAATTTTTTCAATGAGTTCATCTCTTCTTAGCATCCGCTTTTGCTTGCGTATTTGCATCTGAGCTTGAGCATCCATTATCAACCCAGCTAACCAAGCCTGTAGCCAGAAAACTCCCAGTATAGGGAAAAGCACCATAGCTGTGGGCAACGCTATGCAGATGAGAGACAGGCCATATTTTACATTCTCACAAAAGCTTTTCATATCCAAAATTCTATCGCGCCAGCCAAATTGCGCGCGGTTCTTCATACAAAGCCTCACAAAAAAACAGCGCGCCCAATTCTCTGGGCACGCTGTTTTTTGAACACTCAAGTTATCAGCCGTTGCTAAATTCCTGATGAATGCTCTGGATGTTACGATCGAACTCATACAAACCACCACGGTCAGCCTTCTCGTTACCGATGACCTTCAACTGGTCGAGGACGTTGTTAATGAGCGCTTCTTCTTCCAACTGCTCGGTCACAAACCACTGCAAAAAGCTGTTGGTCGCATGGTCACGCTCTTCCAAAGCCAGATCAACCAGTTTGCCGATTTCATCGGAGTTGTTCACTTCCTGATTGAGGATGCTCTCGAACAGAGCCAACAACGTTTCGGGGTCGCCAGCCGGGGTCGGCAAAGCGTGGATACGTGCGTGGCCACCGCGCTGGTTGATGTAGGTGAAGAACTTCAGGGCATGGCCGCGCTCTTCGTTGGAATGGGTGAAGAGGAACTTGGCAATACCCGGAAAGCCCTTGACCTCGGCCCAGGCGGAAAGTGAAAGATAGTATTGAGATGCTTCGAGCTCGCGGGTTAACTGAGCGTTCAGTTGAGATTCCATTGCGTCGGAAATACGTTTCATAACTCGACTCCTTAAATAAAAATTGGGACTGAATTACAACAATAGAGAGTGTAGCTGTTATGTTTTAAGCCGAGCAAATATATAGGTATTTTGGCAGGTATAGGCCACAACTATGATTAACAGCAATAACGCATCAAATGCTTCCGTTCCCAGTGGCATTCGATAAAATGCACCCTATGAAAATCGTCATCCCCGGCGGTAACGGACACATCGGCCAATTCCTGGCGCGTGCCTTTCACGACGATGGGCACGAAGTGGTTATCATAGCCAGAGGCGAGCAAGAGGATAAACCCTGGCGCACCGTATTGTGGGATGGCAAAACGCTGGGCGAATGGACTCGCGAAATCGATGGGGCCGATGTCGTTATCAACCTGGCCGGACGGAGCGTGAACTGCCGCTACAACGCTGCAAACCGTAAGGAAATTCTCGATTCACGTATTCTCAGCACCCAGGCGGTGGGAAAAGCCATCGCGCAATCCAGCAAACCGCCGGCGACCTGGCTACAGATGAGCACGGCGACCATCTATGCCCATCGCTTCGATGCGCCTAACGATGAAGAGACCGGCATCATTGGCGGCAATGAAGACAAAGTGCCCGATACCTGGAATTTCAGTATTGAAGTCGCCACCAATTGGGAAGCCGCAGCGCAAGCAATCGATACGCCACACACACGCAAGGTTTTGCTGCGTTCGGCCATCGTCACCGCGCCGGATAAAGGCGGAGCGTTCGATACCCTACTCACCCTCACGCGGCGCGGCCTGGGCGGGCAAGCCGGGAATGGCAAGCAGTTTGTCTCCTGGATTCATCATCGCGACTTCATCCGCTCGCTGTATTGGATTCTCCAGCATCCAGAATTAAGTGGCCCGATCAACCTCGCAGCACCCAACCCCCTGCCCAACAAGGCTTTCATGGCGGCGTTGCGGCAGGCTGCCGGTGTAAAGCTCGGCCTCCCGGCCACGGCCTGGATGATTGAAATCGGCACGCTGCTGATGCAAACCGAAAGCGAACTGGTGCTGAAAAGCCGTTATGTGGTGCCGACGCGTTTGCTGCAATCAGGCTTTCAGTTCGACTTTCCCGAATGGGCACCGGCTGCACGAGATTTGGTGCAAAATTCCGATAAAGAAAAAGATAAACGATAAACACCAATCCCGAAAATGAACTTCCTACTCACCTTATGGGATTGATATAGCTGTTGGTGGCTCCGGCCTCCGTGCCGGAGGGGAACGAAAATCTCTCCGGCACGGAGGCCGGAGCCACCACAAATTTGATTGCCGCTGGAGCCACGTCCAACTTATCCGGGATTATCCGTGTAGGGGTCGATGGCGCTGGGGGTGGCGTGTGTCGAGACATACTTCCTGCCCTCGGCAACCAATACTCCCGATTTCAGCCATTTGGTATGCCCATCGGCAAAGGCTACCGTTACGCCATTAAAATGACGCCCGGTGTTGCAATCGCTTTGAAACTCAGCCAAAACCCCGGTGCAACTCACATTGGCAGCCCCACCGCCAGGCAAATAATAGCTGCCAGAATAGGCGTTGCTGGCATTGCCTTTCAAGTCGGTATGGCTAAAGCTGTAAACGCCGGTTTCAGCAATCATATAAGTCGTGGCCGGAGTTACCACCGCCGCCAGGCTGAGCGGGGCCAGACGCACGCCAATAAACGAATTGTATCCGTAGTTGCTGTTGAGGAGACGGGCCAGCGGGTTCGTGACCGGTGTGGAAGCGATGTCTGCTCCCGGCTGCGAAAGGCTATTGGGACAAAAGAACATCTGGTGGCTTTTCACATACGGATAAATGATCTGCTGCCACGACTGAAACGAAGCATAAAACACTTGTCCGTCCTGGGTCCGGTCGGCCGCGTTGATGGCAGAATACACTCCCGGATAGCGCTCATCATTGTCCTGGGTGTATTGCATAATGCCTAATCCAATTTGCTTGAGGTTGCTCAAACATGTGGTGCGCCGTGCATTTTCACGTGCTCTGGCAAAAACAGGAAAGAGTATCGCCGCTAATATAGATATAATGGCGATTACGACAAGTAACTCTATCAATGTAAAACCTTTCTTTTCTAATCTTCTCATTGTTATGTTCTCCTTCTCAATTCCTTAAAAATAGCTTTGCGCTGATGGCGATATTACTATTCTTATTATTCCCTTTCGGCAGTTGAATTAAACTCATTTGCACTTACAAATAAGTCACAAAAGAAAACATTTATCCTTTTTATAAACACACTCAGACTGGAGGCGCTGATTTATGGCGTTTGAATTGGCGTCGATACTGCCCCGGCGAAAGCCCGGTTTCCTGCTGAAAGGCGTGGCTGAAAACGTTGGCGCGCTTGAACCCCACCAGTAGCGCCACTTCGGCAATGCTCTCATCGCTGCCGACCAGGATGTTGGAAGCGGCGGCGATGCGTTGCGAGCGCACGTAACGCATTACCGACATACCGTAGTTCTGGCGAAAGAGCCGGTTGAGATGCACTGCCGTAAAATTGGCCTGGCTGGCGATTCGCGGCAGGGAAAGTGGCTCATGCAGATGCATCTGGATGAAGATCGCTATTTCCCGGCACACTGCGCTCACGCGGTCTTGCGTTGCATCTGTCTCAGGCAGCGGAGAGCGCGAAGTATTGGCAATTTTAGTGGCTCCCTGGCGAATCTGTTTTTCAATGCGCAACAATATGGCTAAGAGCATGCCCTGGGCGGCTTGCTGCCCTTCTTCACGCACCTGTTTAAGTTCTTCCACGAACAAAGTCAGTAGACCGGCAAGCGCGGGATCATCGATCTGCAGTGAATGCGAAACATACGGCGGGCCGTTGCCATCGAAGATGTGTGTGTGCAACAACACTTCCTGGTCCCATTTCATCCACAAAATTTTAAGCGGAGCCGGTCCGCGCCAGAGGGAGAGCGTGCCGTCGTTGTGCGGGGTTTCGGGTGGAAACAAGAGGCCACCGGGAGCCTGCCATCGAATGGCGTGAATTCCCTTCGTCATATGAAACATACCGGCCTGGGCCGGTGTCACCAGCGTGCGTTCTTCGGCTGTGCCTTCATATAAGAACCCCATATAGGGGTAGCGCGAGGCATGCAGATGATCTTGCGGCCAGCGGCTCAGCAGCGGGAACTCCACATTATCGAGCCTGCCTTTTGGCATGGTCTTGCTCAATAATTCAGTCGTTATTCCAGCCGGAAACTGAAACGGCACGACCACATAGCCAATGGGAAAGGCCTGCTGCCACAACGCCGGGATAATCGCATCGCTTAAGGCTTGCAACACTTCCTTACGAATACGGTGAATAGAAGGCATAACGGACCACTCTTGAATATTTCGAGTGATTTTATCATTCCCTCTACCGTTAACGATCTTAGCAGGTGTTAGACATGTATTCTTTCGCGAAAATCATTGCGCAATGATCCATAAAAAGATTCACAGTTGCCAGACAGACAGCTTTAATTCTATAATCCATTACGCAGTGATTCTGGATTTAACGCCATGATAAATACGAGCGCCGAGCCTAAATACATTCAGTTAGCCAACCATGTGCGCGAGCTCATTGCTACTGGCGAACTGCAGGTTGGCGATCGTCTTCCTTCCTACGTCGAGTTCTACCGCCGTTTTGGCGCGACTACGGCCACCGTGCAGCGGGTTTGCCATTTGCTCGAACAGGAGCAACTCATCGAACGCCGCAGTGGCAGCGGAATTTATGTCGCAGTGCCACGACGCGAGCGCACCAACAATATCGGCCTCATCGCGACTGCTGCGCACCAAACACCTCGCACGCCCTTGCACATTCGCCTCATGGGTGCCCTGAACCAGGCTGCCGCCAGTGCCGACCAACACCTGCTCTACCTGGGCACGGAAACCAATTGGGATGAGAACGCCATGAATAATGTCGATGGCGTGTTGGTGTGTGGCACGGAATATCCCGGCACCACTTTCAAAAACCTACCGCCACAACTGCCGGTCGTTTCGTTGCTCAATCTCATCGAAGGCATCAACTCGGTGGGCATCGATGAATATCAGGCCGGACGCGTCGTAGCCCGCCACTTGGTGGAAGCGGGACACCGGCACATTGCCTGCCTGCTCGAGAAACAACCACTCGAATGCCGCCGTCGCCTGGCCGGGGTGATCGACTATCTGCATGAAAACGGTATCGAGATGGAAACCAGCAGCATACGCCTGACAGACAGGGTTTATGCGCCGGAGCAGAATTGGAGCACCGACCAGCCTTACCGCGAATGGGCCTGCCGTCAGATGCAAGACTGGCTGAAAAACGGCTGGCAGCAAAGCGGCTGCACTGCCCTCATCGTGCAGAACGAAGTCGCAGCCATCGGTGCTATTCAAACCTTGCAGGCAGCGGGTATTAACGTGCCCGAAGACGTGAGTATCATCACCTTCGATGGCACCGAGTTGTGCGACCTCATCTCACCCTCGATTTGCGCCGTGACGCTGCCGCTGGAACAAATCGGCACCAAAGCCGTGGAACGGCTGCTGCAGAAAATTGAACTTAACGACAAAGAAACGCAGGCGACCGTGTTGCCAATCCAGTTGCGTCTCGGCCAGTCGGTCGCCTCTCCAGCGCTGGCTGAGAGCATTCCGTAGTCTACTTCTTCCCATCTTTAACTACTAAGAGCATTCAAAATGAACAACACTCAATTAACAGACAACCCATCAATTCACTCTCACCTGCTTTTAGCCGGAACTGCCCGCTGCGAAATTACCAATGAAGACCCGAACGTGCGTGTCAGCGACCCGCTCTATGCCAAGGCACTGGTGCTAAACGATGGCAAGCAGAAGTTCGTTTTGCTGACCGTGGATGCCGTCTCCATCGGGGAAATCTGCGATATCAACGACGATTTTCTGCCTCAACTCCGCACACGTCTGAGCGATGAACTGGGCATCTTGGCCGAGAACGTGCTGGTCAACGCTTCACACACCCACCCGCCGGGGCGCATTCTGTGTCCGGACGATGAGTTGATCGATCGCACCTTTAACGTCATCCGGGAAGCTTCCCAAAACATGGTGGAAGTGTTGGCCGGCTCGGGCACGGGTTACGAAGACCGCATCTCCATGAACCGTAACCTGCAGCTTAAAAACGGCAAACAGTGGACTCTCCGCCACGCTAATCCTTGCCCGCCGGAAGAGGAAGTTGTGGGCGTGGGGCCGCTCGATCCGGAGATCGGTATTCTGCGCCTCGACCGCTTAGACGGCACACCGCTGGCCGTGGTGTATAACTTCGCCTGCCATATGCTGTTTGGCGATACGCACGGCAGCATCACTGCCAATTTTATTGGAGTGGCTTCCAACTTACTGGAAGAAGTAATGGGCCACGACGGCTTGGCTTTCTTCATCCAGGGCGCAGCCGGTGATGTGATCGATGTCGGTTTCAAAAATCTCAACCAGCCACGCGACGTTGAAATTTACGGTTTGAAACTTGCTCAAAGCGTGTTGGCTGCCTACCAGACCATCGAAACCGGGCCGGTAACACTCAGTGTGGTCAACAAAACTGTCGATCTTCCGCGCCGCACCGATATTCCACAGCGCATCGAAGCCCTGAAAAAAGAGCAAGCCGATCTCCTCAGTTCACTCCGCTTCAATACCCTGAACTTCAAGAGCTTCCTTCCGCTCTACCTCAAGACAAAGCTCGATCCGCAACATCCCCTGGATTATTCCTACGCCTATCTGCAAGATACCCAGAGGGGCCGGGATAATCATAGTGCGATGGATGCTTTTAATCAGGACAGAATCGCGACCTACCTTCATGGCATTCAAACCATGGAAACGTTGGCACGCATGGAAGACGATATCGCTACATTCGAGCGCCACCAGGCCATTAACGATGCAGCAGGCAGCCCAGTGGCCCCGGCGGAGTTTCTCGGTGTTAAAATCGGCGATTGCGTGTTCGTGAGCGCTCCCATTGAAATACTCACCCAGGTCGCGCTGGATGTCAAAAATAGCTCTCCCTACGAGCACACTTTCATCGCCGCCTTTTCCAACGGCTACATGCACTACGGCCCGCCCGCTGTCGATTATGACAAAGGCAACTACGAAGTGACAGAATGTTTCCTGGCACCGGAGTGGGAACAGGTTTATAAGGCAACGGTGAGTGAAATTATAGAAGCGTTATGAGGTTAGAGACAGGGGGCTGGGAAACGGCAAAGTTCTCCCATCTCCCATCTCCCATCTCCCATCTCCCATCTCCCATCTCCCATCTCCCATAAAATGATCCCCCTCATCCATCCCATCTCACAATTCGACTGCATGGATTATTCGGAGATTCCAGCGGGAGAGTTCCGTTGCCCGCCGCACCTTCACCATTTTCATCAGTTAGATATTATCCTTGAAGGCCAGATTCGAATTAATCTCGATACCCAGCAGATGGAAGCGAAGGGCGGAACCTGCCTGTTGATTCCGCCGCTTTGCCGCCACGCCTATTATTCGGAGGTTGGCTTTCGGCAGATTTCGTTTAAGTTCCATCTTCATCCGCACTACTGGGCAACGCTCGGCAACGAGCCACACGCCACCTGTTTGCCGGATTATCGGCTACAGGAGCTTGAACTGTGTGGCCGCCATTTCGAGCAGCAAACACCCTTAGCCCACCTTAAGGCGATTGGCATTGCCTCGCTTTGCCTGGCTTCCATTGCAGAAGAAGTTGCCGTTCAATCGCCATCTTCGCGCGACGAGCAAGAGCTGCTACCTCCGCTGTGGCAACTGCTTGAAACCATCGAAGCCCAGCCCTACGCGCCCTGGAGCGTGTCTCAAATGGCAAAAATATGCCACCTCTCGGCCGATCACTTTTCGCGTTCGTTTCACGCGCTTTTGGCCGTTACCCCGCAACGCTACCTGATTGAAGCCCGCATGCGCGCCGCAGCAGCGGAGCTTATCAACGACCGGGAACAACCGATTAAGCGCATTGCAGAAACCGCTGGCTATGCGAACGTGCATTCTTTCAGCCGGGCCTTTAAAGCGGTTTTTAACAGCTCGCCAGCAGCCTACAGGCAAGCAAGTAGTCGCTTCTGAAGAACCGCGCGCGTAAGCAAGCCGGACTGTGGAAGAGTTTTACCTACCCTCATGCATCGTTAGCTGCAACGGAGTTAAGCCGGGATAAGCACCATACCCACACAATCCGGCTCGCTCACGCGCGCGGTTCTTCATGCCGGATTCGGGTAAAAACCACACGCTTACCGGCAAAGACAATCGCTTCTCCTCCCATTAACCTTTGAAAAGGAATCCACTCAGGAACGGAGAATAACAATGAATACAACATCACCGCTTACCACCCAGCAGCAGGAACAATTCGACCGGGATGGCTACATCATCTTGCGGCAGGTTTTATCGGCCATCGAAGTCGAAGGCGCACGCGAAGCCATGCAAGAACTGGTCGATCGCGAAGCCCACAAGCTTTTACAGCAAGGCCTAATTTCAAACCTCATGGAAAACGAGCCTTTCGAAACGCGCTTATTGCGCCTCTATCAAAATCATCTCGATAAAGCGCCCGACTACCGGCCGCAGTTGCACCTCGCAGGGCTTTTCCCGCTCTTCTTCAGCCCGAAAGTATTGGATATTGTGGAGATGCTTCTGGGCAGTGAAATCCGCCTCTATCCCAATTACACGGCCCGCCCCAAGCTGCCCCAGCATGCTAAAACGTTGGTGCTGTGGCATCAGGATGGCGGTTACACCGAGTTCAATTCTCCTGAAGCCGCCAATAAAGATGTCTCGCAGATGCGCATGGTGAACGTGTGGTCGCCGCTGGTTCCGGTCAACCGCCACAATGGTTGCATGCAGTTTGTGCCGGGAACGCATCGGCTGGGCGTGGTGCCGCATGAAGAGAAGCAATACTATTTGGAAATTGCCCAGGAATATCTCAAACCACGCGAAGCCGACGCTGTGGATATTGAGCTCGAACCCGGCGACATCGTTCTCTTTCACAACCTGCTTTTTCATCGCGGGCTGCCCAACCTGAGCCAGAGCATTCGCTGGAGCCTCGACTGGCGTTATCAGGACGCCACGCAAGATACGCTCCGCAAAGAGCAAGGGCACCTGGCGCGTAGCCACAAGAATCCGGCAAACGTCATTTCAACGGCACAAGAATGGGCCGACGCACACTTCGTTTAAAACTGTAAACGCGGGCCGCAAGCGAGCTTGAATGGAACATCGCCACTGGTTTCGATTTGCAAACCGGTGGCGGTTTCCTGCAAAGCCACACTACCCGTTCCGTTTGGCACCAGAAGCTGGCAGAGAGTCATCCGAAAAATCTTCCCGGTGTTGAGATGACGGATGATGTTATCAGGGCTACGTTTGGGGTTTGTCGGAAGACCCATGCCCCGCTTCACGAGTGCCGGTTGCGTGGATGCAAACGAAATGTGCAGCCGATTTTTCCGTCCCTGCACCAACACATCTTCATCGCGAAATTCAATGTCGCAGAAGGTATGCAAGCGCGATTCCATTAGCCCAGCATGGGCCAGTTCCACCTGGTCCACAATGAGGACCGCGCGCTTATCGAGCAGTAAAATCGCCCGGCCGCAATAGGCTGCGTTATCTCCATCGCGCATGGTGCCCATGGTTTTTGTGGCATCGAAATAAAAACCGGTATAGTCTTCGCCTTCGATGAGCGAAGCCGATGCCGCGCTTTTCTCTGCGATGCCCACTCCATTCACGAAGATGGAGTTTTTCGATAGTGGGGAAACTTCATACAACTCTTCCCGGCGCGCTGAGAATGTGGTGTCGATATAACCATCGACCGGAATATTCTCAATCAACTTTTCATCGCCCACCAGGCAGTTGAAGCTGAGAAGATCGCGATGCGTGTGCGGGGCATCAATGCTGCCTCCGCGCACTGAAACGTAAAGATTGCTCTTCGGCATGCGGTCGGCCACGTAGCCCCACTGCAACTCTTTGTATAGCCCAACTGTAGGCCATGGTTTGCCATCGCTTTGTGACGCTCCATGCAGTGCCAATAGCAAAAGCTCGGCTTCCTGCGGCCAGTTGGTGCTTTGCTGGAGCGGCAATTTGAGCGTAAAGCGTTGCATCACTTCCGCCACGACTTCTTCCATGCCCAGGCGCTGAGCGGCGGCCAAATGGAACGGCTGAGGGGAAAATCCATTGCTATCGCCGAAACCGCAGGCAACGTTGTGCGGCGAGAAATCGAGCGGAAAACGCAACGTCGCCGCCGTGGCCGGTAGTTCGAGCAACGGATGAATCTGGCCGGTCGCGGTCTCATGACTCAGCAAATACATGAAGCCGTAGCGCATGCCATAGTTCCAGTAGCCCACGCCTTCGGGCCAACTGCCATCTGCATCCAGCCCTTCAAAAAACGGCCGGATGCCGTATTCCACACGCTGCAACACTTCCGGCGCTTCAGGGCACAGGTCGCCCATCGCCAGGGCAAGCATACCCGCGCCACCATTACATACGGCGTTCCAGTTGGAATGAATCCCACGATACCAGCCCGGCGGTGTCTCCCGGGTTACATGCAAATAAGGCTGCAGTGCACGAACACACGCCGCTTCTACCAGCCAACTCCTGGTAGCTTCATCTAAATCGTTACGCAGAGCATCGAACACCAGCGCCAGCGTGGCTGAGTTCTCACCATAAGAGAGGTCGAAAATCGCCTTTGGCTCGGGGTTGCCGGTTCGCCATGTAATCCACGACCAGTATTCCCATTCCACCAACCGCTTTAAATCGGCCAGAATACTTTCAAAATAGCGAACTTGCCCGGTGCGTTTCCACTCCACCAACAAGGTCATTAAACGAACTTGCATTTGCCTCGCCCGCAACAGATGCCAGTTGTGCGAGCCTTCATCGAGAACAATGCGAGAATCATTGAGAAATTGATTGGCCATCCTGCTCACCAAATCGGAGGCTTGTTGCATCAGCGGAGTGCCCGGAACGGCATTCAAACGGCTGTAATGATTAGGGGTGAAGAAGAGGCGGGGAGGCGATGCGAGATTCATGAACCAAACTCTTTTAATCGAAGTTATTGCAAAAAACCAAAGGTAATAGGCGGCAGTATTGTACTCGTCATTGCCCAGTGCAATGCGAAAATGAAGAATAAAAGAGCGCGATTATACCAGTGGGCGTTATCTTTGGGTTACAATAAAATGCCTCGTCAAACCGGTTTTAATAATGCCCATCCGCAAGCCTTCACCCCGATCAACAAACAATGCCTCGACTCCTACGCGAGGAACGTTGGCGGATGTCGCTCGAGAAGCGGGGGTGACGAAATCAACGGTTTCTTTTGCATTTTCAGGAAAACGAAAAATTTCCGAAAGCACACGCGAACGTATTTTCGCCATCGCGCGCGAACTGAATTATCAGCCTAACCCCCACGCCCAACGCTTGTCGTCGGGAACGGCTACCGGAGTGGTGGGGCTAATTGCCCTGCCCCTCGATCACATGGCCTGGCTCACCATGTCGCGGCTCAATCATCATCTGGCGACTCAGGGCTACGAGGCACCGCTCTACACTTTCGGCTATTCATTTCCCGGCCCCGCTCATCGCCAAAAACTCATCTCCACGGCCTGCCGCCAACAGCCTGAAGGCATTATCTTCAATTCGCTGAACTTGCAAGCACAGGATTATGAGATTCTGGAAGAGTATCAGCAAAAGGGCGGCGCACTGGTTTGTTTGCGTTCTTCCTCACAGCTTTCGTGCGACCAGATCGTGTTCGATCGCAATGAGAACACCTATCTTGCTGCCAACCACCTGCTCCGTGCCGGACACCGTAAAATCGGCCTCTGCACCTTTGGTGCCGCCGACCCTAACACGCCCCGCCATAAGGGCTTTGAACGTGCCTTAGCCGAATACAACCTGAAAAGTAACCCCGAGTGGCTCTTCGAAGCCGGACTCGATGAAGAAGGCGGTGCTGCCCTGGCGGCGGTTTTTCTGAAACTGAAAAAACGCCCCTCGGCAATCTGCATCGTCAACGATATGCAAGCCGCTACTTTCGTGCACAAACTTTTGCGTGCCGGTGTGCGTATTCCCGAAGATCTCTCGGTGGTTTCGCTCGATGGCATGCCCGCCGCGCAGCACGGCATGGTGCCGCTGACTGTCGTGACCCAGCCCTGGCAAGACATGGCCGATACAGCAGTGCAGTTTCTTCAGCAACAAATGAAAGAAACCAAAACGCCACGGAAAATCGTTTTCACCGGTGAAATCATCGAGCGCGATAGCGTCTTGAAGCTCAATTAATATCCCCACCCCCGAGTAGCGAAAAAAATGTTTAACCGGTAACCGATTTGGGTATAATAGTTTTATCGAACCGGTTTTACAATTTGTTTGTATAGCCCGCTTCAGAGGAGACCTTATGAATCAACGAGAGAATAAACGCCAGCGCGTCGGGTTTACCCTTATCGAGCTTCTTGTCGTTATAGCTATTATCGCTATCCTTGCTTCTATCCTTTTCCCCGTGTTCGCACGGGCGCGGGAGAATGCACGGCGCACCAGTTGTCTGAGCAACCTCAAGCAAATTGGCTTGGGCATGATGATGTATGTGCAAGATTACGACGGGCAGCACTTCGGCTGGTCTTATGGCGCGCCCACCAGCGCCTCCTGCCCTGCTCCCTCTATCGGCTGTAGTGGCTACAACTCTTTCTGGGCCCCTATCGGTGTCTCAGGCGTGAGTTGGTTCATGGAACCTTATATCAAAAGTCGCCAGGTGTTTTTCTGTCCATCATTGAGCCGAACTCAGGTAGGCTATGGTTTTAACCAGGTCATGAGAGGCGGAATGGCGGAATCGGCCATTCAAACCCCCGCACAAATGTTGGCATTTGTGGACGATCAATTCAACGCTTATAATGCCTATGCTCCCGCGACGAATGCAGCGGGGTGGCGCATCAATTTTTGTAAGACCGTCAACGCCAGCTCTTGCGCTGTAGCCGATAGTTTCCATGGTCGCCACCTCGATGGCGTTAATGTGGCATTTATGGACGGCCACGCAAAATGGATGCGCCCCACGGTGCTCTATAATAACGGTAACAATGCGCCTTATTACGATGGCCGTTAAACAATAAGCATCATGAAAAAAACGCTCATTTCATTGCTGGCTGTTTGTAGTGTCTCCCTCTGCCTTTTCCTGGCAACGGTCAAAGCGCAGGAAAACCCTGCCACATTGGGCCTGTGGCCACGCGGCGATAAAACCTATCTCGCCGCCGGACAGTCGATGCCGCTTTGGCCCATCTTACCCGCAGGGACTAAAACCGCCGGTAAATTAACCCTAACCCTACCGGCTGGTTTTTCTATCACCTCCTGGGGTAAGTCGAAAGCCTTCGCGGTGCTGCCCAAACCGCTGGTTGTCCCTGCCTCTGTCACCAAAAATCAGGACGATGGGCAAAAGGTTGTTTACACTATCGAAATTCCCGCCAATGAACTCCCGGCCAATGGTTCGGGCCGCCTGGCGCTGATGGTTCACCCCGGAACCAACCCGCCCGGCGACTATACCGCTCAAATGCAAGTGGGCAAACTCAGTTCCCAGTCCACTTTAACCGTGCTGCCGCCGCTGGAGGGAAAACGCCCCCAGCGTTTGCAAATCGGCGTTTACAACTACAACGGCCTCACCGACGAAGCCTGGCTCAAAGACATGGAGCAGGCCGTCTTGAAATCCGGCATCAACACGATATGGGATATGCGCCCCGTCAGCGAAGAAGAAAGGTCCCTCAGCCTTACTTCACGCTTGGGCAGTGAAGGCGTCGAAGCCGGTGTGCTGTGGTTTTGGAAAAGTTACGCTGCCGAACTGGGAAAAGTGTTTCCCGAAGCAATCAGGAAAAGCGCCGACGGCAAAGCCAACCCGGCCAACGGCATCGCATCGGCCTGGGTCATTGCCAATCGCGACAAAGTGATGCCCGTGCTGGAAGAAAGCCTCAAACAAACGCTCTCATCGGGACTCTATCACAGCCTGGTGCTCGATCACGAAGAACGAGCGGTGAGCCGCGATGGGCTTAGTGCCGATGGCGATCTGTATAATCCCGGCACGGTGGAAGACTTTGCCCGTTTCGCCAAACTCGATAAAGCGCCTCCCGCCGATGCCGCTTATATTGCCAAGCACCACGCCGACCAATGGACAGAGTATCGCACCTGGCAGTCGGCCCAACTTTCGGCTATTGTCGCCGATGCTCTCCAAAATATCGACCCATTACTGACCTACGGCCTCTATTCCGGCTATGAATATGCCCCGCCGTTGGATGGAAGTACTCACCGTTGGTATTCAGTGAACTGGCACCAGATGGCCAAGGAAGGCAAAATCCAGATTGGCACAGCGGGCTACTATGGCAGCCGGGCAGATATTCAAAACACCGCAGCGGCGCTGGACAAGTTGCCTTTCACTCCGGCCGAGATGTATGCCGAAAATTTTGTTGCTCCCCGAAAAACCCTGCCCGAGCCGGATGCCTTTGCTGCGCGCCTCCTCGCGGCCACCCTCAACGGCGGCGGGCGTGGGGTGAATCTCTGGTATCTTTCCGTCTTCGATGCCGGTGCTTTTTCAGCCGTTGCCAGAGTGAGCCATCTATTGGCTGATGCGGAGCCTTTTCTGATGGACGGTCAGCGTGCGGATAGCCTTCTCAACCTGGCCCGAGATATCGACCCCGCCAATGTCTACGTCTATCAATTAGGCGAACGCCGTTTAGTGATCGTGCTCAATCGCTCGGCGCAGGAATTGAAGTTCCGTGCTGCCTGGAAAGAAAAACTGCGCCTACCCGATACGACGGAACTGGTCAGCGGGAAGAAGCTTGGCGAAAGTCCGCTCATGGAAACAACCCTGGCACCGCACCAATTTGCAGCGTTTCTCACATTTTCCGACGGGAATTGATACCGATTTACAAACCAATCCCCAGCTCTGCCCTATTTGCCTCTCATCCACCTGGAGAGGCACTGCGTAAAAGCTGCACTAAATCTAACTGTCCCGATATTCGCGTATCTGCTTTGAGGATTTTGCTCATCTGTTCCAGCGCATATTCATTCTCCTCACGCGTGTTGGAAGCCACACAATCGCTGGGGATGACGAGATTAAAGTCGCGCATGTAAGCATCGTTGGCTGAAAACAGCACGCAGATATTACCGGCTAATCCGGTAAGAATGAGGGTTTTAGCTTGTAGGTAATTGAGCAACACATCGAAAGTCGTCGAATAGAACGCCGAATGTTTGGGTTTGAGCACGAAATAATCGTCCTCTTCCGGCGCTAAAAGCTGGGCTAACGGCTTACCGCGCACATCGTCGTACAAACAATGCTCGACTACGCTGCGGAAATCGGACTTCCAGCGTCCGAAATTGTCGTTGACGTATACCACGGGAATATTGGCCTGCTTGGCTGCTTTTTTTAAGGCGGCAATATTTTGCGCCATGTTCAGCGCCGCATCGAAAATCTGGTCGCCTTCAGGAAATTCGAGATCGTTAATGACATCGATCAGGACAAGCACCACCGATGAGTTTTCCGGTGCGTTGCCGTGGAGGTCTTCATTCTTATGAGGCATAATTGTGGCATCTGGCAAAGCCGATGCCATATTTAAACGCTATCCTGCGTCCGATATTTCCCCGGCGAAACGCCCATCATTTCCTTAAAGAGATGAGCAAAGCAAGAAGGGTCGGCATACCCTACCCGCGCCGCCACCACGTCGATAGTTGCATCGGTGCGCTTAAGCAGCAACGCCGCTTCTTCCATGCGCAAACGCCGTGAATACTGGGAAGGTGAGGCACCCAGTGCTGCGCGAAACACCCGGCGAAACTGCGGTTGCGAAAGGTGGCAAACTCGCGCCAAATCTTCCACAGAAAGCGGCTTATCCAAATGCTCACGTAAATATTCCAATGCGGGTAATACCCGTTCCTGTTCACGCCGCTGCAACAGGCCCGGCGGGGTTTCCAGCGCATCACCGTGAACGCGAAGCACATAAAGTAACAAACGAAGCGCGAGTGCTTCCATTCCCTGTTGCCAGCCAACCGGACGAAGTGCATATTCCCGGCACGCGATATTTAGCATTTCTTCAAACGGCGAGTCTTTGCACGGGGTGAACACGGCAGGAAAGCCCAGCAACTGCGGCAGTGATAGCGAACCAAAAACCAGAGCGGTGTAATGCACGCCGATAACTTCAAAAGGATCGCGCGGATCGGCTTTGGCGGCATGCAGAACTCCGCGACGAAAGTGAGCGCAATCGCCTGCTTCTACAATTTGCGTTTTCCCTTCCACCCACACTTCGCCTCTGCCCCTGGCTACAAAATAGAACATATCGTCGCCAATGCGCCGCTGCCTCATCTCGTAATGCGGCACGCACTTGTAATAAATGGCCGTGACATGAGAGATGCGCACACTTTCCAGCAGCGGTGTAACGTCGCTAACAATAGACTGAGGATACGGCGCATAACTGCGCTGCACGGTGTGCATGGCCGAATTGTGCGGTAGTGGGAAGTTCTTGGGCATGATCGAAATTAACAGAATCATGCGCGTGGTTCACATCGCGCTATTTCTCCTGAAAATTATAATCAATATCAGCGCACAAGAGTGTGCCAAACCATTTTCGGAGCTGAGTCATGAAACTTCTGACCGACGAACAAATTGAGCGTTTTCAACACGATGGATACCTGGTGATCGACGATTTCCTTTCCCCCGAAGAAGTCGCCCGCACCAAAGCCGGGATTGCCCGCGTAAGCGAAACGGTCGCAGATCTCGAACACGATGTGCCGGGCTTCAATTTCGAGCGGCAAAACGGCGCGGGCATGACCGAAGACGTCGCCATTCGCAAAGGTGTGCTGCGCAAAATCCAGGGCGCGGTATTTCACGTTCCTGAAGTCGCCGATGTGTTCACCTCGCCCAAGATGCTCGACTGCATGGAAGACGTGATGGGCGGCCACGAAAACTACCAGGGTGTTTTCTATCATTCGTCGAAAGTCATGTTCAAGCCGCCCGGCGGTGTCGCCAAGCCCTGGCACCAGGACGCCGCCTACTGGCGTGACTATGCCTCCAACCAGATCACGGTGTGGCTGGCTATCGATGATTCCAGCGAGGAGAACGGCTGCATTTGGGCCATTCCCGAATCACACAAGCTGGGGCTGATTCCCCACGTAAAGAAGGAATTGCAGGTCGAAGATTCGCAGATCAACCTCGAAAAAGCCATCCCCGTTCCGGTGCCTGCCGGTGGCTTGCTCATCTTCCATTCGCTGGTGTTGCATAAATCCGAAAAGAACGAATCGGACAAGACCCGCTGGGCCATCATCTGCGATTACGACTGTCTGCCCAACCCCGCCATCGACGCCGGACGTAGCGGCACCATGCCCGAAGAGATCGGCGAAGATGGAGTGTGGGCGTTGCGTGTGCCGGAAAAAGCCTCCGCTTGATAGACCGCTAAGCCTTCGGCTACGCAAAAGCTTCGCTGCGCAAAAACGACGCTATTTTTAAAAAAGCCGTTATTGCGAAAACTTGCGAAAGAAGTTAGCGTAGCCGAAGGCTTAGCGGCCTATTAAAACCAAACACCTCGCGGGTTATAATTCCCGGCGGGGTTTTGTTTTTGAAAATTGTTTTTATGGGCACGCCTGCACTGGCGGTGCCGTCTCTGGAAATTCTGCGGTCGCAACACGATATTGTCCTCGCCGTCACCCAGCCCGATAAACCGGCCGGGCGCGGTCATAAACTCTTGCCGCCACCGGTGAAAGAGTATGCACTGGCCCACGGTATTCCCGTCGCCCAGCCCGAAAAAGCGCGGGACGAAAGCTTTGTCGCCCAGCTTCGCGAAGTGCAACCGGATGCAATTGCCGTTGTCGCCTACGGCCAAATTCTGCCGCGCGCCATTCTCGATTTACCGCTGGAAAATTATGCAAATGGTGGCTGTGTCAACCTGCATTTTTCCTTACTACCTCGCTGGCGCGGCGCTGCACCGGTGCAGTATGCGGTGTGGCAAGGCGATACGGTTACCGGTGTCACCACGCAGTGGATGGCCGAAAAACTCGATGCGGGCGATGTGATTTTGCAACGTGAAGTCGCCATTTCCCCGGAAGAAACCGCCGCCGAATTGTTTGAAAAACTCACCCCGCTGGGCGCACAAACCCTGGCCGAAACCATGCAGTTGATGCAGGAAGGTAAAGCCCCGCGCACCCCGCAGAATGAAGCCGACGCCACTTATGCGCCAACGCTGAAAAAAGAAGAAACCCAAATCGATTGGTCGCAAAGCGCGCAGCAGATTGCCAATCACGTTCTGGCATTCAATCCACGCCCTACCGCTCAGTGCGTGTGGAACGAAGCACCGTTGAAAATCCACCGCGCCCGCGCGCTGGAGCAAACAACTCCCCAGCCCAGTGGCACGATCCTTGAAACTAAAGGCAGCCTGCTGGTTGCTAGCACCGACGGCGTGCTGCAATTAGTGGAAGTGCAACCGCCGGGTAAGCCGAGAATGGGCGCACTCGACTGGGCACGTGGTGCCCGTCTGGAAATAGGACAGAAACTGGGATAATTTAATATGTCAATGATTCTGATTACGGCAACCGGCCATGACCATCCTGGGATGGTGGCGGCGATCGCGCAGAAACTGTTTGAAGCGAACTGCAATATCGAAGACACCACCATGACGCGGCTTTCGGGCGAATTCGCCATGATTCTGGCCGTCGCCCCCTCACAGGGCCACGATGCTGCCCAACTGGAACAACATTTGGCCTCGCTCAAGGCTTCTCATGGCTTACAAATTCATTGTAAAGAATTCGAAGCCACACTCCCCGACTCCCAGGATTCGCGCTATATGCTATCGGTCTACGGCCCCGACCGCACCGGCTTGGTCTCGCGCATTGCCGGAGTACTGGCCGAAAATACCGTCAACATCACCGACCTGCAAACCCGCGTTGCCGCCAGTAACGATTTGTATGTCATGATTTTCGAGTTGGAACTGCCAGCGCAGCTCGAAGCAGAAACGCTCCGCAGCGCCCTCGACCAGGCGTCGCAAGAATTGGGGCTTCAATATTCGCTCAACCCCGTCGAAGAAGACACGCTTTAGTATTTGAACTTTCAACATCGAACATTGAACGTTCAACGTTGAAAATTCGATGTTCAATGTTCGGCCTTTCACTCTCATGGCTATTCGCCCTGTCATCCTGGTCCCCGATCCGCGTCTAAAACAAGCCTGCTCTGTAGTAGAAGAGTTCGGTGCCGAACTGCATGCCGCTATTGCCGACCTGGAAGATACCCGGCTCGATTCCCCCGGCTGCGTGGGCATTGCCGCGCCGCAAATCGGGATCATGCAGCGCATCGCCATTGTCGATACCTCCCAGCATAAGAAATACGGTGAACAAAGCCTGGGGCATCTGGTGCTCATCAATCCCATCATCGTTCATAAAGAAGGGGAGCGACTGGGACGCGAAGGCTGCCTGTCCCTACCCGATTTTACCGCCAATGTGCGCCGCGCCATGCAGGTAGAAGTGGAATACTACACTCCCGAAGGCGACCGCAAAATCATACAAGCCGAAGACTTTGAAGCCGTCGTACTGCAACACGAAATCGACCATCTCAACGGTATCCTTTTCCTCGATCGCGTTGCAAACCTGGCAACGGATGTTTTTCCCCGCAAGACTTCAGCCAAAGCCCGTTAATAAGTTTTGGTAATGATTCTACAGTTGTTCTAAATTTCACAGCCGACTATACTCGCAGAGAGTTCTGAGTTCCGAGCGCAGTAATCTAAGACCAAAGTTCTAAGATCAAAGGCCTAAAAATCCATGGACTACGCAAAATTTTTTCCTCTTCTGGCGTTGCTCGTCGTTGCTGGTGCGTTTGGCTGTGCTGTTGTCTTCCTTTCGAGTGTGCTCGGACCTAAGCGCCCATCGAAGGTTAAAAACATGTCGTATGAGTGCGGAATCACTCCGGTTGGCGATGCCCGCTTGCGCTTTTCGGTGAAGTTTTACGTGATCGCCATGTTGTTCATCCTGTTCGACATCGAGGCGATTTTTCTTTTCCCCTGGGCCGTGATGTTCCAGCAACTCAAACTTTTCGGCCTTATCGAAATGTTTGCCTTCCTGGGCTTTTTGCTGGTTGGTTATGTGTACCTGTGGCGTCGCGGCGCTCTTGAATGGGATTGAACGAGGAACTGCTATGGATACTCCAAACATTATTCAACTGACGCCCACCGGACCCACCCAGGGCATTAACCCTGCATCGGAAAACCTCGACGACCATGTAATGTTCGGCAAGCTCAGCGAGCTGGTCGACTGGGCACGTAAAGGCAGCCTGTGGCCGCTCACCTTCGGTTTGGCTTGTTGCGCCATTGAAATGATGGCGACCGTTGGTGCGAAATACGACCTCTCCCGCTTCGGCTCCGAAGTGTTCCGCCCCAGCCCGCGCCAGGCCGACGTGATGATCGTGGCCGGGCGAGTCAGCCAGAAAATGGCCCCGGTGCTGCGCCAGATCTACGATCAGATGGCCGAACCCAAATGGGTGATTTCCATGGGTGCCTGTGCCAGTTGCGGCGGTGTCTTCAACAACTACGCCATCGTGCAGGGCGTTGACCGCATCGTTCCTGTCGATATCTACGTCCCCGGCTGCCCACCCCGCCCCGAACAGCTCATCTGGGGCATTATCCAGTTGCAGGAAAAAATCGACCGCGAAGGCATTCGTCGCGGCAAAGCGCATCTCGAACCGACACCTGTCGCCGTGCAAACTCCCCCCAGCCAGGACGCCCGCCGCGTAGCCGAACCGGCCGTTTTAGGTGACGGCATGGCTCGCACCGATTCACGAGTGAAAGTGAAAGAGAAGATTCCGGTTTAACAATTAGCCTGAACAGACCAATAAAAATCGCCATGAACACAGTTTCTGGCGATTTTTTTTCGTTTCTGTATCTTTCTGAAGCAAGCCGTTGCTCTGTATACAGATACTATCTTCATCTATTCAAAGACAGCAATTTCCAAAAACCACCGTTTGAGATAAGATTTGCAGGGAATTTTTAAGATTCCTGGTTCAATTATCCATGAGCACTTCCGATATTTCCTCTTCACTCCAGCGCACCTCGCTTTACGATACCCACGTCGCCATCGGCGGCAAAATTGTGCCCTTTGCTGGCTTTGAGATGCCGGTGCAATATGCCGGAGTGAAACAGGAAGTGCTGGCCCTGCGCGAGGGTTGCGGTATTTTTGATGTAGGACACATGGCCCAGTTCGATGTGCGCGGTGAGAATGTCACGCAAGCACTCAATGCCATCGTTTCGGCAGACTGGTCGAAAGTCGCCGTTGGGCGTGCTGCTTATGGATTACTGCTCAATGAAAACGGCGGCGTCATCGACGACATCATGGGCTATAAGCTGGCCGACGACTACTGGTTCGTGGTCTCCAACGCCTCGCGCGCCGATGTTGATGAAGCTCATTTTAAAGACCATCTTCCCGAAGATATTGACTTTAACAACCGTTATGCCGACCAGGCGATGATTGCGGTGCAAGGCCCCAATTCCGAAGCGGTGCTGCAGCAGTTTTGCGACATCGATTTGAGCGAACTTTCACTGCGTGACGTGCGCCCTGCCACAGTGCTGGGCAACCCCTGCCTCATCGTGCGTGGCGGCTACACCGGCTGCGACGGATTTGAATGGGTCGGCGATGCCGCCACCGCGCCGGAACTGTGGCAGAAACTGCAAGAAGCCGGTGCAGCGCCCTGTGGATTAGGTGCGCGCGATGTCTTACGCCTCGAAGCCGGATTGCCGCTCTACGGCCACGAACTGCGTGAGGACTGGACGCCGGATGAATCGGGCGTGGCCTTTGCCGTCAAAACCGAAAAGGGCGATTTCATTGGGCGCGAAGCCTTGCTGGAAAAACGCCAGGCATCTACCACTAAAACCGTTCGCGGCCTGCAAGTGCTGGGACGCGGTATTGCCCGTGAAGGCTATGCTGTCACACTAAATGGCGCGGAGGTTGGCCTTGTGACATCTGGCTCGCCTTCACCGACTTTAGAAGCGAATATTGCGCTGGCATTGATTCCTGCTGAACTACCCTTAGAAAGCGAAGTCGATATCGTCATTCGCAACGCCACCCACCCTGCAAAGATTGTAGCGCTGCCGTTCGTGGCACGCACCACTAAAACCAATAAACCAAAATCATGAACACTCCTGAAAACCTGCTGTACACGCAAAGCGACGAGTGGTTGAAGAAGGAAGATGACGGCACCGTTACGCTCGGCATCACCGATTATGCGCAGCATGAGCTGGGCGAAATCGTATACGTGGAACTGCCCGAAGTCGGTAGCACCGTTGCCGTGGGCGATTCCTTCGGTGTCGTCGAATCAGTCAAAGCTGTCGGCGACCTGCATACCCCGGTGGGCGGCGAAGTTATCGCTGTCAACGACGCTGCGCCCGATTCCCCGGCCATCGTCAACGAATCGCCCTATGAAAACGGCTGGCTCGTGAAAATCAAGCCGGATGCCGAGCCAGATACCAGCGCATTGCTGGACGCTGCCGCTTATACCTCTTATCGTGGATAAACTTAGAGGCTGGAGGCTGGTTAACAGCGCTCGAATTCCCAGCCTCCAACCTCCAGCCCCTCAACCTCATGCCCTACTCTGCCTTAACCCCTGCCGACCGCACCGCGATGCTCGAAACCATCGGCATCAGCAGCGCCGATGAACTGTTTGCCGATATTCCCGCCGGACTGCGCGAAAAAGCCCGCAACGCCTTCGCGGAAATGGAAAACGGCCTCTCTGAACTGACCATCAAACGGCTTTTTACTTCATTGGCCGCCAAGAACACCCATGTCGATAGCGCCATCAGCTTCCTCGGTGCCGGTCTCTACGATCACTATGTGCCTGCTGCCGTTTCGGCTATCGCATCGCGCGGCGAATTCGTCACCGCCTACACTCCCTACCAGGCCGAAACCTCGCAGGGCACGCTGCAGGTGATCTACGAATTCCAGACGCTGGTATGCCGCCTCACCGAAATGGAAATGGCCAACGCCAGCCTCTATGACGGCGCAACCGGCCTGGCCGAAGCCTTGATTCTGGCCGCCACCGCCACCAAACGCAAACGCTTGCTCTTGCCACAGAACCTTTCACCGGCTTACCGCCGGGTGGCACAGGCATATCTGCAGGGCTTGCCATATGAAATCGTCGAAGTCGCCTATGATAAAGCCACCGGTGCCATCGACAGCCAGGCGCTGCAAACCGAGCTTGAAGCAGGCGATGTAGCGGCGGTTGTGCTAGCCCAACCCAACTTCTTCGGCGTGCTCGAAGATGCCCAGGCGATTTCCAATGCCGCTCACGCCGCCGGTGCTCTACTGATCTCCGTCTTCAACCCGCTCACGCTGGGCGTGCTACCCGCACCGGGTAGCTACGATGCCGATATCGCCATTGGCGACGGTCAATCGCTGGGCTTGCCCATCACATACGGCGGACCGGGCGTTGGCCTCTTCTGTTGCAAGCAAAAATATTCCCGATTGGCACCCGGTCGCTTGGTTGGCCTGACCGTCGATGCCAAGGGCAACCGTGGCTTCACGCTCACCTTGCAGACGCGAGAGCAGCACATTCGCCGCGAAAAAGCCACCAGCAACATCTGCAGCAACCAGGCGCTCTGCGCGCTTGTCGCCACCATCTATGTGGCAACAGTCGGTGCCAGTGGCCTGCGCGAAGCCGCTTCGCAGTCGTTCCATAAAGCCGCTTTCGCACGCGAGCAGTTACAAGCTATTCCCGGCGTAGAACTCGCCTTTTCCGGCAATAATTTCCACGAATTCGCCCTCAAACTGCCGGTGCCGGTAGCGCAAGTCAACACCGCCCTGCAACACGCCGGAATCACCGGCCCCTATGCACTGGGCACCGACTACCCCGAACTCAAAGATACAGCCCTCTTCTGCGTCACCGAAAAACGCACCCGCGAGGAAATCGAACTCCTGGCTGATACTCTCCGCGAGGCCGTCAAATAAGAGAACTTAGCGTTTAGGACTTAGCCACCGAATGACTCCTGGCCTAAATCCTAAGATCTAAGCTCTAAGATCTAAGCCCATGTCTTTTTATCTCTCCGAACCACTGTTGTTTGAAATTTCCGATCCAGGGTCGGCCAGCGACTATTTGCCGCCGCTCGACGTGCCGGAGGCTGCTTTGCCGTTCGCTGCACGCGAAACGCTCGACTTGCCCGAACTCGACGAGCATGGCATCGTCCGCCACTTCACGCGGCTTTCACAGCAGACTTTTTCCATCGATACGCACTTCTACCCGCTGGGTTCGTGTACGATGAAATATAATCCCAAAATCAACGAACTCGTCGCCGCGCTACCGGGCTTTGCGGGCGTGCATCCCCTACAAGATGAAAGCACGGCGCAAGGCTGGCTCGAAGTTTTGTGGCGCGCGCAAGAAGTGCTGGCTCAAATCAGCGGCCTCGATGCCGCCACTATTCAGCCATTAGCCGGAGCGCAGGGCGAGTTCTGCGGCTTGCTGATGATTCGCGCCTACCACGCCAAGCGCGGCGAAGGGCAAGCCCGCACCCGCATCGTGGTTCCCGACTCGGCCCACGGCACCAACCCCGCTTCGGCAGCACGTTGCGGTTACAGTGTGACCACGGTGAAATCGAACGCCGAAGGCAACGTGGATATAGATGCCATGCGCGCCGCGATGGGCAGCGACGTCGCTGCCGTCATGATTACTAACCCCAACACGCTGGGCGTTTTCGAAGCTGAAATCGAAGCCTTATGCGACTTGGCCCATGAAAACGGCGCACTGGTCTACATGGACGGTGCCAACATGAACGCCATTCTGGGGCAAGCTCGCCCCGGCGATATGGGCGTGGACGTGATGCACTTCAACGTCCACAAAACCTTCAGCACCCCCCACGGCGGCGGCGGCCCCGGTGCCGGTCCAGTGGCAGTGCGCGACATCCTGATTCCGTTCCTTCCCATCCCCCATGTCAAGAAGAACGATGACAGCAGCTTCTCTTGGGATTGGGACCGCCCCGAAGCCGTGGGCAGCTTGCACGGTTTTCGCGGTAACGCCGGTGTCATTCTACGTGCCCTGACCTATATTCTGCGCCATGGCGGCAACGGCCTCACCAGCGTTTCGAGTGATGCCGTTCTGGCCGCCAACTACATTTTGGCGCGCCTGAAAGATACCTACGAAACCGCCAACCCTAACGGTTGCAAGCACGAATGCGTGCTGAGTGCCTCCAAGTTGCGCAGCGAATATGGTGTTTCGGCCTGGGATATCGCCAAGCGCTTGCCCGACTACGGTTTCCACGCCCCGACCGTCTACTTCCCGACCATCGTTAAGGAATCGATGATGATCGAGCCGACCGAAACCGAAACCAAGGCGACACTGGACGCGTTTTGCGATGCCATGATCTCGATTGCCAACGAAGCGGCGACCGATCCCGACCTGCTGCATAATGCACCGTTGACAACTCCAATTGGCCGTCTGGATGAAGCCAATGCCGCCAAATGCCTGAACCTGTGCTGGATCAGCCCTGAAAGCGAATAATAAATTGAGCCTGTTGTTTAAACAGAATGAAAGCCGAGCGGCATAAAAGTCGCTCGGCTTTCGTCTTTTATAAGGAGATCGACCAATGAAATTCAAACAGCTCATTTCAATCGCACTTTGCTCGGCGGCACTCTCCTGGAGTTCTCCAGCACACAGCCAGATGTATGACGGCCCGGCCTACGCCTTCCCAGTTCCCGATTATGTGGGGCCGATGATTTCGGCTTCCATTTTACAGTCGTCGATTGATGCTAATAAAGCCAGTAATGCCAGGAATTCCAAGAAGAAATCGACCACAAACAAAAAAACAACTCGCAAACCCCCAACCACCACGCAAAAAACGGCGACAGCCGCCCAGCGCGCCAAGCTAACTTTTACGCCATCGGCGGATGTCACGCGAAAAGTCCACGAAACGTTTGCCCGCCAGGTGGCACCTAACGACTCCAAAAAACGCGAGCAATTCCTTAAAGTTCTCAATTCGGGGCAATTGCAACGCGAATACAACAAACTCATCCAACCAGTGGGGCTTAAAAATAATAATGTCGCCGATGCCGCCACGGCCTACATAATAACCAACTGGCAAATTGTGCATGGGCAAAACGACGGTAACCGCACGGCAACACTGGCCCAGCGCCGGAAAATGGAAAATGCCCTGGCATTGAGTGCCAAGATTCAAGCCATGAATAATGCCAAGAAACAGGAAGTCGCCCAGAGCCTGCAAATAATGACCATCCTGGCTATTGCTGCCTATTCGCAAAACCAGCGTACCGGCAACACGAAAGGCCAACAACAGCTTCGTCAGAACCTTATTCAATCAAGTCGGAAAATGGGAGTTGATTTACAAAAATTGAAACTGACGAATCAGGGATTGGTTTAATAAGAGTCTGGCGAATTAGCATCCTGACTCTTGAGCTTTCACAGCAAGCAAAGCCCTCGGCTCTGCAAATTTCTTCGCAAAATTCTAATTAGCCACAGATTACACAGATAAAGGTTGAGTTGACGATAAGTTAATATCCTCCAATAACGAATGGCGTGATGAAGCGTTAAAGCTACTTATGTCTCCCATCTGTGTAATCTGTGTTAATCTGTGGCTAAATTTTTAGACGGCACGGCATGAACGCCGCTCAACCAGGCGTGGTTTCAAGGCGATGGAGATTGTTGCTGATTCTTCGCCCTGTTCGATTTCAGCTAACAACGCCCGCGCCGCAATCACTCCCAGGTTTTTCTCCTGCGAGGTCGTGTTTTCAATGGCGATTGTTGTCAGGCCGATACGCGAGAGTGCCGAAATATCAATGTTATCGATGCCTAAAACAGAAACGTCTTCCGGCACTTTTTTACCGTGGCTTTCCAGGCACTCAATGGCGCCCAAAGCTGCTTCGTCGCAGATCGCCAACACTGCCGAAAACTCCACTCCATCGCTCAATGCCGCTTCAACTGCTGCTTGTCCATCTTGAATCGTGGTGCCGGAATAGCGGATGAGGGCGGGGTCGAAAGTGATATCTTCTTCCTCTAATATGCGGCGGTACTCTCTTTCCAGCAAGGCAAATGAACTGAAGTTCTTGGAGCTTTCTTCACTGTTCACCAATAGAATGCGCCGGTGCCCCAAGCGCAGCAAATACTCCATCGCCATGCGGCTGATGGCTTCCATATCGTAGATAATATGGCTGCGATGGGTCAGGGGCGGCAGGGAGTTGAGGTAAACCAACGGAAAGCGTTCTTGTGCCAACTGAAGCAGCTTGGGATTCTCTTCCTCGCTCGCCATCACGATGATACCTTCTACGTTTAATTCAGAAACCGATTGCACGATACGGCGTTCAATTTCGATATTGCGGAAAGTATTGAAAACCAACACGTTGTAGTTGTTTTCGATCCCGATTCGCTCGACACCGGAGATGATATCGATGATGGAGGGCGAATGCATCTCAGCTACCAGCAAAGCGATGAGGCGAGTTTTACCGGCACGCAAGCGGCGCGCGAACTGATTGGGAACATAGCCTAATTGAGAGGCCACTCCCAACACGTGCCCGCGCGTTTTCTCCGAAATGCGCGATTCTTCCTGAAAACACAGTGAAACCGTGGTGGCTGAAACTTTAGCGACTCTGGCGACATCCGCGACTGTTACTCCCAATGCCTGGCTCCCTTTTGAAATCTCCCTGAGTATAGGAGATATTTGCAACCGTTCGTTGTCAAAATAAAGTTTAACGCCAAACTTTATTGAATTGTTACGACGGGAGTACAATCCATTAATTTTTTTCAGTAGTTGCCGCCAGGCCAAGCATGTATATTCCTTATCTGTTTTTCGGCACAACGCACTTAAAGGGATGATAAATGAAAATCGTTATTGTCGGCGGAACCGGTAACATCAGTGTCAGCATCACTAAACTTTTGCTGGAACAGGGCCACGAAGTCACTTGTTATAATCGCGGCCAGAGTGGAGTGAAAATCGATGGAGCGCGCGAATTGGTGGGCGACCGCCAAGACCGCGAGGCTTTTGAAGCCACCATGCAGCGGGGAAAGTTCGATGCCGCGATCGATATGATCTGCTACAACCGCGAAGACGCCGCCAGCAGCCTGCGCGCCTTTGCCGGGGTTTCCCACCTGGTGTACTGCTCGACGGTTTGCACATACGGCGTAAAAGCTCATTGGCTGCCCATCACCGAAGACCACCCGCTCGAACCGATTTCCGATTACGGCCGCAATAAAGTGGCTGCCGATAACCTTTTCCTCGAAGCCTACTACCGCGAAGGCTTTCCGGTCACGATTATCAAGCCCTCCACCACCATCGGCCCCAAGATGGGGTTATTGCGGCAGGTGGCCTGGGAGTTCTCGTGGATCGACCGTGTACGCAAAGGCAAGCCGATTCTGGTTTGCGGCGACGGCACCGCCATGCACCAGTTCCTGGATGTGAAAGACGCCGCCCTGGGCTTTGCTGGAGCGCTCAAAAACCCGCACAGCAAAGGACAGGTTTATAACTTAGTGAAAACCGGGTTCTTTTCCTGGGCCGATCACCATCGCCTGGCGATGAAAGTGTTGGGGCGTGAAGTAGAGTTGGTCGGTATTCCTCTGAACGATATTATTAAGTTTGATATTCCCGCTCACAGCGTCTGCCGCGATATCTTTGCGCATAATAATGTGTATAGCGGCGAGAAAATCCAGCGCGATATTCCCGATTTCCAGCCGCAAATTCCCCTTGAAACCACGATGGCGGAAATTGTGGAGGCGATGGATGCGACAAATAAAGTTCCCAATTCCGACGAAATTTCGTGGGAAGACGATACCATTAAAGTCTTACGCCACTAATTCATCCACCCTTTTAGAAAAAAATGTTTAGAACTGATAGGAAATGGGTATAATACGTTTAGATTAGTTTATCGTTAAACCTACTACTCATATTCAAGCCACAACAGCTACAAATTCATAGTAAAGGAGCACGGGAGAATTGAAATGAAAAAGACATCAAAAGGCTTCACTCTTATTGAATTATTGGTCGTTATAGCCATTATAGCTATTCTCGCCGCTATCCTGTTCCCGGTTTTCGCCCGTGCGCGTGAAAATGCTCGCCGCAGTAGCTGTATGAGTAATCTCAAGCAGATTGGACTGGGTATGATGCAATACACCCAAGATTTCGACGAGCGTTACCCCCCGGCTTTTGCTTGGAATACTGCCACAGCTGCCCCCAGTGAACTGGATACCGATAAAGGAAAACCGTCCGGTAATTTTCAAATCAATAATGCCAGCACAACCGGCCATTATCGTACCTGGATGGATGCTACTTTCCCCTACGTAAAAAGTGTTCAAATCTATCACTGTCCGTCAGTCAAAGATGATGTCAGAGCGCACTACGGGTATAATAGCGCTTTTGGAGGCTATGGAACTGATAGGTGGAGCTATGATAATACTACGGCCGCTTCCCAGTATTGGACTCCATTAGCGCAGGCTGAAACTCAACGTCCTGCCGAGATTATTATGGTTCTGGACTATAATAATAGTTGGACTGCCATGCGCGCGACTCCCGCCTCCGTTGGCCTCACTCTTGCCCCGGGCAGCACAGCGCTGACTCCCCACCTGGACGGCGGTAATATCGCTTATGCAGATGGGCACGTGAAATGGCAGCCACGCACAAAATATACCCCATGGACCACACTCGACTGGTGTTCCGTCGCATCATCTGCAACTACAATGGCTAACCGTGCGTATTGCAATAGAAACTGGAATCCATTCATTCCGTAATCCATCCCTTAAAATTAAAGAAACGATTAACCAGCAGTTCTATAAATCGTTTGCCATCACACCAGGACCATTATCCATGCATCACAGCAAAGACCCTCAGGAAAAACATATCTGGGTTCCCCTCATCGGCTTCGACCGCAACCATCAAGACAAAGGCGTAGCGGAATACTATTCCACCACCGGTTTCCAGCCCAACGGCATTTCGCTTTTTGTCTTTAGCCCCGATATCGTTCACCTGCACGACGGCATGGAACAGTCGCGCGTGCTGCCGCCCGACCATTGCAACTACTACGGCAACGTTCGCAACACCATCCGCGAAATCCAGCCCTGGACCAACCACGATTTGCGCGACCTGGTGCAGGGGCTGGAAGCCAGGGGCGCCGATACTTACATGGGTTTGATGGGTGTCTTTGTCGATCGCGAACCCGATGCTCCCGAGCCTTATAACGTCGGTCATCGCGAATGGCTTTTCGACCACCCCGAACTGATTGGCACCTGGAGTATGGCCTGCGCCAGTCTCAACGTTCTCAAGCGTTTCAAGGACGGCAGCTACTACGAAGACTTCTTCGTGGAGAAAGTGCGCCAGGCTCTGCAAGATTACGGCTTTTCCGGCGTGCACGTGGCCGATAACTTCTGCCCACCAGGCTCACACGGTTCGGCGCGGAATGGGGATTTTTCCGACGACATGATTGGGCAGTTCGTCGATCACAGCAATATTGAGGTGCCCGTCGAAGTGACTGCGCCGGTTGCCAACCGCGATAGTGCCGGTATCAAGCGACGCGGCGAATATATCTGGAATCACCACCGCCTGGAATGGCTGAATTTCCTCTCGTGGCGTTGGGGCGCTTTCTTCAAGAAAGTCTGTGATGGCCTGCATGCCGACGGCAAGAAGATCATCGTCAACAACTCCTGGTGCAGCGAGCCGTTTGAATCGGTGTATCGTTATGGCATCGACTATAAGCAGTTGCACAAAGCCGGGGTCGATTATATGGCAGCCGAATCGCTGCCCACGAGTGTGGGTAGTGCCTCCCATAACGAAGGCCCCTATCGCTTCTACCAGTACATGACGATGCCGGGCTTTATGAAGGTATCGGTGCCCGAGAGCAAAATTATTTGCCTCAACGGCGTGAAGGATGTCACGGAAGAATGGGATATCCTCACTCACCTGCCCTGCCATGTGGAGCGGGAAATCTACACCCTCACTAACACCTATCAGCAAACCGCCAACGGCTTGATTCGCGCTATGGATGGCTTCATGATTTGTCTGGGCGATGGCCTCACCAGCGACGAGTGGAGTTGGATTCGCCGCCGCTGGGATGTGGGTTTTGATGTTTTGCCCGAAAAAGTGCTGACTCCCACTTTTATCTGGTCGGATCATGCCCTCAACAGCTTCCTGCCGGATTACATCGAAACCCGGCGCTGGTCATCGCATAAAACCGTCTACGAAATCGCCAGAGAGGGCGGACAGATTGGCGTCACCGCGCGCATCGACGATCTGCACGCCGTGAACGGGCCGATTTTTATTCCCAACATCGATTTACTGGCCGCTGAGGAAATCGAGGCCATCGCGAACTATGACCGGGGTGCTATCATCTGCACCAGCCTGGATGAACGGAATTTTAAGTTACCCGGCAGAGCTAACCCAGACTTATCGGTCTTAGATGCCAATGCCGCACAACCGTTACGTTTGCACGCCTATGGGTTGGGTTACACCGACTTCCGCGAAATTCTGACCGACCAAAACGAAGACGACGGCAGCCCTGAACTGGCAGGCACTCCGCGCCATATCGAAGACCCTTCAACCTGGCGACAGGAAATGGTATTCGCCAAAGTTTCGACCGGCTTCGTCAAGACATGCGCCCGGCTCATCCGTGCCTGCTACGAATGTGAACTGACAACCGACATTTCCAATCCTTTCTTACCCTTACAGATGCCTGGTGGCACGATTCGGGTTCTGCTCGGCAACGACCTGCGCTTGCAATATAGCAAGCCGGATATCAAGAGCAGCAAGCGAATTCGGCACGTTGACAGCAAGAGTACTTTCCCCGTATTTCCCGGTAAATTGCTGGATGCACAAGGCAAAATTATCACCCCGCTTTCGGATGGCTCCCACGAGGCCATCGAAGCCTATGGCGTCAGCACCAAGGTGCCGCCTGGTGGCTTGACGATTCTCGACATTGAACTCGATTCGTAACAACGACTAAAAAGAAGGAATCATGACGCCTCCATTGTCTCACCTCCGCAGTATCAAATCGGTCGAAGCCCGCACGCTCCATATCACCGTAGGCATCAACGAAGGCCACTTTCGTGGCAACGATCATTTTGCTATCCAGGGTGCGGTTGATTACGTCGCGCGGCGTGGCGGCGGTGTTGTGGAATTACTTCCCGGTCGTTATCTACTGCGCAACGCCATTCAGTTGGCTGATGCGGTAACGCTGCGCGGTAGCGGCTCGCAAACCATCCTGGAAAAACCGGCTTCGCAAACCGTGAAACTCAGCGAAGACGCCGATGGTTGCCGTTGGTATGTCGATGTCGCCGATAGCAGCGCCTTTCAGGTGGGCGACGGCATTACCATTCATAGCAATAACATCGATGGCGGCGAAGGCCGCCAGTGTAGCATTCAAAGCATCATGGCGATTGAAGGCAACCGCATTTTTCTCGATGCCCTTGCCGGAGCAGCGCACTGGGTCGATAACGATGCCGCGATTACGTCAATTCATTCGCTCATCGAAGCCCGCTACGCCAAAAATGTGGTGATTGAGAATCTTGCCATCGAAGGCAATAAAGACAATAACGAAGCGCTGGACGGCAACTATGCCGCTGCGGTGTTTCTGCGCTACACCGAAAATGTCGAAATGCGTGGCCTGGTTGTTAGCAACTTCAACGGCGATGGCCTGAGTTGGCAAAACAGCCACGACATGACGGTGGAAGATTGCGTCATTGATAACTGCTCTGCCCTGGGCCTGCATCCCGGCAATGGCAGCCAGCGCCCGCAAATGCGCAACAATCGCATTAGCCGCTGCCGCTACGGCATCTACTGGTGCTGGGACGTGAACCACGGCATTGCCGAGAATAACTACATTGCCGATTGCAATGAACACGGCATCACTACTGGGCACCGCGATACCGATAATATCATCCGCGCCAATACGGTTGTGAACTGTAAGATAGCCGGTATTTTCTTCCGGCCTGAACGTACGCCTCAGAAAACCGCGCATCGCACGCTGGTGGAAGGCAATGACGTGCAATGCCCACGGGATATTCCCGAAGCTATCGGCATTTCGGTGGTGCGTGGCGTGGAAGATGTCGTCATCCGCCACAATAAAATTACCATCGCTGCCGCTAACAAAGATAAAGCAATCGTCATCGACCCGGCCGCTGTGCGCCCTGTAGTTGAACAAAACGAAATCGTCACCAACTGACCAAATATGCCGCATTCGGCAAAAGGAAAAACATGCTCCGACGCGAATTCCTCAAAGGTGTTCCCCCCACCCTCCTGCTCTTCTCTTTGGGCCTGCACACCACCTCTTGCGTTATGGGCGCTGAAACAGGAACCCAATCTATGACTGCGCCTATTTACCCTGCCCAAAATACCAACCGTGAAGACCTGGAAAAGCTCTGCGCGCCCTTCCTGGCGTTGAGCGTAGAAGAACTTATCGCCCTCGTGCCGCCGCAGGGTGGTTTCCTGTATTCCGGCTGCCCTAACTGCAGTGGCGGCAGTGGCGATGACAATATCACCTGGAATTTATCACTCGGAGATAAGGTGCAATGCCAGTATTGCAAAGTGGTTCTTCCTAACCAGCAGTATCCTTACAACGAGCAGGTCGAAGTAGAAACACCTACCGGCGGCAAACAGGTATTCAATCTTCATGTCGATGCCAAAGGCAAGAAATACTGGCTCGAAGCCAAGGGCTGGTATATGCAACGGCATATCCTGAGCAATGCAACCTACGATTTGGCCCAGCTCTATCGCCTCGACCCGGTTCAGTACGCTGGGGCCGGACAGCGCGCAACGGCCATCATGGCGCGCTTTGCCGAGGTTTATCCAGAGTACATCGTTAAATTCGAGTATCCCTCGCGCGATAAAATCTTCATGGCGAATGAAGACAGGGCCAGTGGCTACCGCAGCAAGGCAGGCTCTGGCGCCGGTTATGCAGCGAAGTGGTCGGCCTGGGGCTATACCGATCTCCCCGTGCCCATGCTGCTGGCCTACGACCAGTTGGTAGGCGCGGCGCTGGTAACGGCGGCGCAACGCCAACTCATCGAGAAAGACCTCTTTGGCGGCATGCTCGATTTCGTGGGCGGTCACACGAGCCTTGTCCTCAACAACATGTCGCCCACGCTCTGGCGCTCACAGGCGATTGCTTCCAACGTGCTCAATCGCCCGGATGTCACCAAAAACATTCTGCCCGGTATTCGCGAGCTTTTGCGAACCGACTTCTTCTACGACGGCTTCTGGAACGAGAGTACCGTTTCGTATCACATTCAAACCGCAGGCGGTTTCCAGAACGTGCTGGAAGCTCTGTACCCGGGCAAAAATGCGGGATGGGATGTTGATTTTCTGAAACAATCTCACCCCGAAATTTACCTCGCGATGAACGCGACGAAAAAATTTGCTTTGCCCAACCAGCGCTATGCCGCCGTTAACGATACCTGGGGCGAAGACAAGCGCCGTGTCGCCAAGATGGAGGAATCTTCTCCGCACCTTCTCCCGGCCATGGGTTACGGCATTCTGGGTGGCGGCACCGGTGAGCAGCAGTGGCAAACCCACCTGAACTGGACGGGCCGTTTCGGGCACCATCATTTTGGCAGCCTGAACCTGTTAATGTTTGCGCAGGGCAAAGAACTCATCAGTGATATCGGCTATACCCACACCAAGGCACGCCCCTGGACTACGGCAACGGCTTCGCATAACACGGTGGTTATCGATCAATTGAATCAGGAGCGCGGCGAAGAACCCTGGAATGCACGGGGCAATCTCCTGCTGTTTAATACCGACGATGCTGGTTTTCAAGCAGTCGAAGCCTCCGCTCCGCAAGCCTATTCAAAGGCGAACGATTACCGCCGATTGCTGGCAAACGTGCAATCGGGCGATGTGCATTACGTTGTGGATGTCTTCAACGTCAGTGGCGGCAGCGCCCACGACTGGCTCTTGCATGGCAGTGTCGATGACAACCAAATCTTGGAACTCGCGACCTTCGATAACGTTGCGCTGCCCCTGCAACCGGTAGCCTCATTATTGCCTGCCGGTTACGAGTTCGAGCCGCCGGTTGCAGAAAAAGATACTCCCAAAATTCACGAAGGCCCTTGGGCCTATGGGCATTTCCAACAGGTACGCCAACACCAGACACCGCAAAATGTGAAAGCGACGTTTCGCTATACCGATAACCCCGCGCAGGGCTTGCAAAGTTGGGTTATTGGCGAAGTAGGAACAACCTACAGCACCACCCGTTCATGGTGTTCGCGTTGGGTGAAAGACCAGGCCAAACTGGATGAAACGCTCCGTTCTTCGCTCATCGTGCACCGCAACAAAGCCACCAATCGTTTCGTCGCAGTTCACGTGCCCTTCACGGATCAGACGGCGGTGCGGCAAGTCACTTCCCTACCCTGGGCCAATGGCGGCATAGCGCTAAAAATTGAACATACTCACGGCACGGATTATGTTCTGGTGCAAAACGAAGGCGTTGCCCACAGCGGCCAGTTGGAAGGCCAGACGGTGCATTTCAACGGACGCGTGGCGCTCATTCAGGTGCGCAACAACCAGGCACAACTGAAGATAATCGGCGGCACCAAACTGCAGTATCAGGATAAAACCATCGAAAGCATTGTGCCCGTTTCGCGCTTGGTGAGTGTGAAGGACAACGTGTTAACGCTCGAAGGAGATTTCAAAGCCAAGGCCGGAGATGTGGTGATTCTCAAACACAATCAAGATAATACCTCCGCGTTGCATGTAAAAAGCATTCGCAATAATGGCAACCGAACAGAAATCGAAACCGAAGAACCACCGGTGTTTATTACGCAGGCCGATGGTTCTCTTAAAATGCAGTTCTTCCCGCATGCTGTGCTGGTAGGGCCGCATACGGTGAGCACCACTCCACTTGCTTCCCAATGATGACTGAAGGAGACGACCGCCCATGAGTCCAACCACACTTTTTGAACCGCCCGCCGCAGTTGCCTCTGCGGCCACGCACCTACTTGGCCTGGGTATCATCGGTTTTGGAAATATCGGGCGTCAGCATTACAGCGTTGCATTAGCCAATCCGGATCTGGAAGTGAAGTCGGTTGCCGACCCGCATCTTCCACAAGAAGGTTTGTCACCTTCCACCACTGCATTTCACGATTGGGAAGAGTTGCTGCACGATTCAGAGATTGATGCCGTCAGCATCTGCGTTCCGCATCATCTGCACTACCCCATTACTATGGCCGCGCTTGAAGCGGGCAAACATGTGTTAGTGGAAAAGCCGTTGGGGCTAACGGTGAGTGAAGGCCACGAGCTGATCGAATATGCTCGTCAGCGCCAACGCATTATGATGGTGGAACTGACACATCGTTTTTATCCCGCCATACGCGAAGCACAGAGATTTGTGCAGGCCGGGCATCTGGGTGAAATCTTTGCGGTGGAAGATAAAATCGTCGAATCGGTCGGCGCACAGATTACACCCTGGCTGCAAGATAAGAAAATGGCCGGGGGCGGAGTGGCCCTCACTAACGGCATTCACATGCTCGACCGCATCGCCGCACTCACCGGCCAGAAGTTGGTTTTTCTTTCTGGCACAGCCGGTTACAGCGGAAGGCTGGGCGATATTGAAGACACTGCCGCCATGCTGCTGCGCCTGGAAAGCGGGCCACCAGTGCAGGTATTGGCTTCGTGGTCGCGCGGTAATAAAACCACCGACGATGAACTGACGATCTATGGTTCCCAAGGCACGCTGCGCATCTGGGCATGGCGCGGCTGGCGTTTTGAACCTTCCAGTGGCGGGCCAGCTAAAGACAGACTCTGCTTCGAGCCTTCAACAAGCGCCGATGCACGGATTCAGGCTGGCGTTTCAGGGGCGTTGCAAGAGTTTGTGTCAGCAATCAAGGAAAAGCGCCAGCCCTCGCCATCAGGCCACGATGCATTGGCGGCTCAGAAACTGATCGAGCAATTCTACGCTTACATCGCTTAAATTTCAAGTCATTAATTTTCATGAAAGATCGTCTCTGCGGTTGTAGCTTTATTCATCCGCAACGCAGTTTGGAACAAGGATTAGAAACCGTTCAGCGCCTGGGTTTTTCCAATGTCGATATCGGCGTTGGGGGCGGCAACAGTCATTTCGATGCCATCGCTGTAGCCCAATCGCCACAAGCTTTTGCCGATGAAGTACGCCGTGCTGCCGATAAGTTTGAACTAACGATTAACGAATGTTTCCTGCTGAATTTCGGCCCGCCTATTAACACACCAGATTTGAAAGCCAGAAATGAAACGCTCGCACTTTTCAGAAATTTGGCGCGTGGCGCAAAGCAAGCCGGATTTAAAAGTATCCTTCTCATCGCCGGACCAACACATACAGAGCTTGGGCAAGCCGCTTCGCAAGAGCTAGCGGCTGAGGCTTTGATACCGTTAGTTGAAGTTTGTAGTGAAAACAACTTACAACTTAATCTGGAAGCCGATTTCGAGTCGTGTGTATCCACTCCTGAAGCGACAGCCGCGTTGTGCCAACAGGTGCCGGGGCTGGGACTCACGCTCGACTACTCCCATTTCATTTGCCAGGGCATCGAACCCGAACGAATCGAAGTGCTGCACCCCTACACCCGCCACATTCACATCCGCCAGGCCGCACCGGGGCAGATTGTTGCCGAGGTTGACCAGGGCACAATTGATTTCGCTCAAGTAACTTCGCAATTGGCGCGAAGTGGATATAACGGCCTCTACTGCATCGAATATCTCAGCTTTGGAAGCGAGGATATTACCTTCCAACAATCGGAAAAACGCACACTCGCTATGCGCGACGAAATGAAACACCACTTAGCAGGATTGAAGGAATAAAATGTCACAACACAATATTGAACAACAAGAAGTCATAACCGTTCTCGGCCCGGTTTCGCCCGGAGAGCTCGGCATTACCCAAACCCACGAACATATCATTCTCGATGCCTATGACCACTACGGCAGCTATAGCTTGGTGATCGACGACGAAGAGCTAGTCATTGAAGAAATCAAAGAGTTCACCAACGCCGGCGGCAAAACGATTTGCGATGTCACCCTCGATGAAATTGGACGTAATCCGCAGGCGCTAAAGCGTATTTCCCAAGCGGCTAATATCCATATTGTCATGGGTTGCAGTTGGTATCGCGATTTTGGCTATCCGGCTATCGTGCAAGAACTCAATAGTAATGAACTGGCTGAAATTCTGGTGAAGGAAATTGAGAACGGTGTGGGCGATACCGGAATTCGTGCCGGTATCATCGGCGAAATCGGCACCGGACGTCACCATATCAAACCAGCCGAAGAACGCGTCTTCCGCGCTTCGGCGCTGGCACAGGCCAAAACCGGTGTGGCGCTCACCACCCACACCACGCGCTGGGGCACACTGGCGATGGAGCAAATCGCCATGCTACGCGAGTTCGGCGCGGATATGTCGAAGGTTATCATCGGCCATCTGGGCGATCGGCGCGGCGTGCAGCACTTGTTGCCTGTTGCCGAGCAAGGCGTTTATGTGGAAGTCGATAATATCGGTTACGACGATTACCAACCAGAATGGGTGCGCGCCGATAACGTAGCCGCGCTGTGCAAGGAAGGTTTTTCCAAACAGGTGTTGCTTTCGGAAGATATCTGCATGCTGAATCACCTGAAATACCAGGGTGGCAAAGGCTATGGTTATTTGCTGGAAACCTTCGTGCCGATGCTCAAGGAGCGAGGCGTAAGTGAAGAGCATATCCACCAGATGCTGGTTGAGAACCCGGCGCGGGCACTGGCGCGGCCTGTGAAAAAGGCGGCAGCAACCCATGTCTGAAAATATCTATAGCAAATGGGGCGTTCCCACCGTTATTAATTGCGTTGGCTACTCCACTCGCGTCGGCGGCAGTTCCCCTGCCGAAGACGTAGTAGAAGCGATGCGTCAAGCCCAGTACCACTTCATCGAAATCGACGACCTGCAAGCCGCCGCTTCGGCATGCATCGCGCGGCACACCGGCGCGCAGGCTGGAATTGTAACTTGCGGAGCTGGAGCCGCGCTGACATTGGCGGCAGCGACTTGCCTGACGGGGAATGACCCGGATTTGATGGAAGCACTGCCCAATACCTCCGGCATCGCGCAAAACCGCATTATCTACCCCCAGCCGCATTCCTTCGATTACGACCATGCCATTCGTCTGAGCGGCGCACAAGTCGATTTTATCGATTACGACCAACAAGACGCTTTACAAAAAATAGAAGCGGCTATTACTTCCACTACGACAGCTATCGGTTATGTGTGGAAACGCACCGGCCAAACTCCAACGGTGGAGGAAGTCGCTGAGTTAGCTCACCGCCACAATCTGCCGTTGATTGTCGATGCGGCGTTATCATTGCCACCAACCGAGCATTTGCAAGCCTTCATCGCGCAAGGAGCCGACCTCGTCGCACTCAGCGGCGGCAAGCATTTAGGCGGGCCACAGGCTTCCGGGTTGCTGTTCGGCAAGAAAGAACTCATTCAAAGCGCCTGGGTGCAAATGGTAGATATGGATGTGCGCCCGGCTACCTGGTCACTCCATCATTGGGTCGAAACCGGCTGGATTTCCAGGCCGCCACGCCACGGCATCGGGCGTTCGATGAAAGTCTCCAAGGAAGCGATTATCGGTGTGCTGACGGCATTGGAAAACTATCCTCAGCGCGATCACGAAGCGGAACTCGCAGTATGGAAAAATCGCATTGAAGAACTTTCAACTCTGCTAAGCGTGTTGCCCTCATTGGAAGTGGAATCACTATTCCCTGCCCCGAATGGCCAACCCTATCCCGTGCTGCGGATGCAACGTCAGGCTGGCATGAGTCCGTTACTCAATAAACTCAAACAGGAAAATCCAAAAATCATTCTGGCAGAAGATGAGGAAGACTCAACTCTTACCTGGCTTTTCCCGATGCAACTTCGCGATGAAGAGATTGCAATAATTGCGGAAAGATTCCGCAACGCTGTGGAAGAACTCTCATGACCACTACAACCGATTGGATTATCAAAGGCGGCATTATCTATGACGGTAGCGGCGCACCATCTTTTCAAGCTGATATAAAGATCAGCGGGGATAAAATCGTTGCCATCGCTCCTGATATCGCCGTTAATGGCGAGCAACTTCTGAATGCAAGCGGCCTCATAGTCACCCCCGGCCTTATCGACCTGCACGTTCATGTTTACGACGGCATGAACATCCACTCCATCGCGCCAGCCGATGCCGGGCTGAAAACAGGTGTCACCACCATGCTCGATATGGGGTCGGCGGGCACCATGAATTACGGCACCTTTCACAAATACGTCATTCCCGCCGCGCAGGAAACCATCTTCACTCTGCTCAATATTTCGAGCTTCGGTGTGCAGGGCCATCCCGATATTCCACCTTATGTCGGCGATTTACACGATCCGTTACATTTTGACGCAGCTACGGCTGTGCGCTGCATCGAAGCCCAGCGCGGTGAAATCATCGGTGTGAAAGTGCGCCTCACCGATTCACTGGCCGATGACGATCCCGCCAAGGAACGCTCCGCTCTCAAAGCCGCACTGGAAGTACGCGACACCACCGGCCTGCCGATCTATGTGCATCACGTGATGTCGAACATTCCGCTGGAAGAGCTATTACCGCAACTGCAAGCCGGTGACGTGTTGACCCACTTCTACCATGGTCACCGTGGTGGAGGTTTTACCGGGCCAGACGGCGCTCCGGGAGAAGCTTTACAAAGTGCGCGCGAACGCGGCGTGTGGCTGGATCTGGGCCACGGTGTCGGCAGCTTCTCCTGGGAAGTCGCCGAAGCCGCCTGCCAGCAGCACGGCTTTTGGCCCGATGCCATCAGCACCGATATCCACGCCTTCAACCTGGAAACACCGGTGGTCGATCTCCCAACCACGATGAGTAAATTCCTGCATCTTGGCCAGCCATTGAAAGAAGTTGTGCGCTGCACCACTCTTCAACCAGCTACTATCATGGGGCAACAAGATAAATATGGGTTGCTCACAGAAGGCCGGTTGGCCGATATCAGCCTCTTGCGCCAGGTCGAAGGAAACTTTAAATTAATCGATAGCCACGAACAGGAACGCGTAACAAATTCTCGTCTGGAACCAATCAGCGTTTTCAAGAACGGCCAGCACTTCACTTGCCGCAGTTATTAACTAAAAATTTTAAGAATGAATACCCCTCAGAACTGGAACGAACAAGTCGCCGTCATCACCGGCGGCGGCGATGGCCTCGGCTTTACGCTAGCCCAAAAACTCACCGCACAAGGCGCCCACGCCGCTCTTTTCGACCGCGATGCCAAGAAACTCGAAGCAGCCCGTGAAGCGCTGGGCGAAAATTGCTCAACCTTTGAAGTCGATGTCACCAACCCCGAAAGCGTTAACCAAGCCGTCGAAGCCGTCATCGCGCAGCACGGACGCGTCGATATTCTGGTCAACTGCGCCGGTATCACCGGCCAAACCAATATCAAAAGCCACGAAGTTTCATTGGAAGATTTCGACCGCGTGCTCAACATCAACCTGCGCGGCAGTCTCATCACTTTCCAGGCCGTGATTCCGCATATGCTTAAGCGCAACTACGGACGCATTTTGCATATCGCTTCCATCTCCGGCAAGGAAGGCAACGCCGGGATGCTGGCTTACTCCACTTCCAAAGCTGCTGTTATCGGCATGACTAAAGTGCAAGGCAAGGAATACGCCGATACCGGCATCACGGTGAACGCTCTCGCCCCGGCCGTCATTCGCACCGCGATGGTCGCCGCCCTGCCCGAACAGCAGGTGAAATACATGACCGATAAAATCCCCATGAGCCGCTGCGGCACTCTGGAAGAATTTGCCGCGATAGCAAGTTTCATCATTTCACCCGAAGCGAGTTTTAACACCGGGTTTTGTTTCGATTTGAGTGGTGGGCGGGCGACTTATTAAAAATATCGGTTTGCCTTCCTAAGAATCATTTACAATAAGCAGAAAGAGTATTTATTAAAGTGATTCTTAGCATGCCAACGAATACAAACGAAACACCGCAACAAGAATGGAAACGTAAAACCCTTGCGTATGCACTAGACGTTAATAATTATGTAGATAAGGGGTTGCGTGATGGATGGGACAATGTCGGCAAGGAACCAAACGTACCGCAGAGCGAACATCTCGCAGAGAATGCGCTTGAAGCAGTTCGAACCGCCAATGCAAGTAGTAATACCGACAATTTGAGAGAGCAATGGCCGCTCGATTATAATCCACTCCTTGACTTAATCAAACGAAACGGCCAATCAATTCCCATCCTTTTCATTCTTCCTGATAATTCCATATTAGCTAGAATTGGTGCAACATATGAAGCAGGCTACACAGTCCATATCGATGGCGATCAAGTCACAGAATATCCAGAGATAAGCCATTTTGGCAGAAGTCCTGATCGCCGTTATTTTGCTATCGCGCAGGAAAACGGCGTGCAAATTATTGAGGGCTGGGGCGGCGGACATGTGAGCTTTTGCCCTTGGCCGACAGGAGCAGAAAACACTCCTGCTGGCTTTACCATTGAGCCTTTGGCAGAACCGCCTCTTCCCACGGCATTGATTCCATTTCCAGATGGCCAGAGAGTTCTATTAATCTGCAGTGATGGTATCTTTGTCCTTGCACCTACAGGCGCAATACGACTACTCCCCACAACGGATGATCTCCGCAAACATTTTCAGTGGCTACAAAATGAATATCCCGGCGATAAATTAAAGCTCAATTTATCTATGGAGCATGGTGCTATTTCGCAAGACGGGAAACTTATTACTATTGGTTCACAAGATAGTAAACATTTGGTGTTTAACGAACAATTAGAATTAATTGCCAGTATTGGTTTTTTAAGCGAGTATCCGCATTACGTACTCTTCAGCGCCGACAATAGCGTTATTGCCTGTAACTCATGCCATTTTTATAATGGTATCACCATAGGTGTTCCAGCTTTCCTCCTGCCAGGGTTAGAAACAGAGGAATATGAAGAAAATCCCCAAACTCCAGTTCTCGAAGAGAATGCCCGTGTTTATGCTGGCGTGAGCCGTAACGATGAGTTTATTGTCGGGGATGCATATGGCTATCTCCGCGCATTTAGCATTACAGGCGAATATCGTTGGCAGCATTATATCGGCTCAACAATTACCGGCATGGATATATCAGAAGATGGCAAAACACTGGTTGCTTCTAGCTCCGCTGGTTTTTTGTCTATTATTCAATTGGATGCAGGCAGCCAACTGCCAGAACAAATCGGTAATGGTAATCATCGCGAAATGCGCCGCTGGCTATTTTGGAAGAACGAACCGAAACCGCTTATCTGGTAGTTACACTTACCTACTTCGCGGCCCCCACAAAATAATCCCCGCTCCCACCAAACAAACGGCAGCACCTAAAACATCCCATCTATCCGGCTTCACTCCTTCCACACCCCACAACCAGAGGAGTGAAGCCATGATGTAGATGCCGCCATAGGTGGCATAGGCACGCGCCGCATTGCTGGTATCAATACGCGTGAGCGCCAGCGCAAACACAGCCAGCAGTGCCAAGCCTATGGGAAGCCAGTAAATCGAGCGCCCTTGCCTTAGCCAGAGCCAGAACGAAAAACAGCCGCCTATCTCACAGAACGCCGCCAGAAGAAACCAGAAGAGTGTATTCATGGTGAATCAATTGCCGCGCCCTTGCCACAGCGCGGTAAACAGTATGCCCTTTTCCGATAGACTGGAAAGCGCAAAATATTGTTGAAAAAGCATTATGACATCCACTCCACTTACTATTATCGGCGGCGGTTTGGCCGGTTGCGAAGCGGCCTGGCAGGCTGCCAATCGCGGCGCGCAAGTCGTGCTCTATGAAATGCGCCCCACCCGCGGCACCGCCGTGCACCAGACCGGCGATTTGGCCGAGCTGGTTTGCTCCAATTCGCTCAAAAGCAACGATCTGGGAAAAGCCAGCGGCTTGCTTAAGCAGGAGATGCGTCAGCTCAACTCGCTGCTCATTGCCTGCGCTGACCTCGCAGCCGTGCCTGCAGGCAGCGCTTTGGCAGTGGACCGAGCCAAGTTCTCGGGAGCTATTACCGAACGGTTAAGCCAACATCCCAACATCGAAATTCGCCGCGAAGAGATTCATGCTATCCCCGAGACACCCGCCATCGTAGCCAGCGGCCCGCTTTCTTCGCCCGATTTAGCGGCTTCGATTCAGGAAACACTGGGCAGTGATTTCCTTAACTTCTTCGATGCCGTGGCGCCGATTGTCGATGCGGATTCACTCGATTACGACACCCTCTTCCTGGCCTCGCGCTACGATAAAGGCGATGCCGCCTACTGGAACGCCGCGCTGAGCGCCGAGCAATACGACACGCTCCGTGAAGCGCTCATCTCCGCTGAAAAAAGCACGCCGCATAACGTGGAGGATAACGAATACGTCCCTTTCTTCGAAAGCTGCTTGCCGATTGAAGAACTGGCGCAACGCGAACGCCTGACCATGCGATACGGCCCCTTGCGCGGTGCGGGTATCACCGACCCCAAAACCGGACGCTGGCCGTTTGCCTGCGTGCAGTTGCGTGCCGAAAATGTGGAAGGCACCATGTATAACCTGGTCGGCTTTCAGACCCAGCTCAAATGGCCCGAACAAACCCGCGTCCTGCGCCTGATTCCCGGCTTGCAGAATGTGGAAATCGTGCGCTTTGGCGTCATCCACAAAAACATCTTCATCAACTCACCGGCCGTCTTGCAGAACACCTTCCAGACCCAGGTGCGCGATAACCTCTTCTTTGCCGGGCAGCTTACCGGTGTGGAAGGCTATGTCGAAAGTGCCGCCGCGGGGCTAATGGCCGGTGTCAACGCCGCGCGTTATTTGACAGGAAAGGAAACGCTTACCTTCCCGCGTGAAACGGTTTTGGGTTCGCTGGCGCATTACATCACCAGCGCCGATGCCAAACATTTCCAGCCGATGAACTCGAACTGGGCATTGTTACCGCCACAGGAAGAGCAAGTTGCGGTTGAAGGCACACCGCGCAAGAAGAAAATCCCTAAAGATGAAAAAGCAAAACTATTTGTTGAGCGAGGCCAGAACAGCTTTGCAAGCTTCATCGCCGAAAACGAATTAGCCTGAACGAGATAGCCGTGCCGGATAACTCAGAACTCAAAACTCAAAACTCAAAACTTCTCGCCGCCATCGACGGCTTCGCTGGCCACCTCACCGACGTGCGCAATGCCTCCAAGCACACGGTGGTTTCGTATCGTCACGACTTGTTGCAGTTTTCAGACTGGGTGCAAGCTGAGATGCTTTTGAGCAATGAGCAAGGCTGGGAAGATGTCGATTACCCCATGATTCGGCGCTATCTTGGCTACCTTTCACAGAACAATTTCAACCGACGCAGTGTGTTACGAAAATTGTCTTCACTCAAAGCGTTTTATAAATACCTTGAGCGCGAAGATATCGTCACTGAAAGTCCGGCGGCCAAGGTGCTTTCTCCCAAAGCCTCGCGGCCACTACCCGACGTGCTGGAAATAGCGGAGATAGAGAAGCTGCTGGAACAGCCCGATATCAAAACCGCATTCGGGCAGCGCGACCAAGCATTGCTCGAGGTGCTTTATGCCACCGGCATGCGCGTGGCGGAAGCTTGTGCGCTTGAACCCGGCGATGTGGATTGGTCTACCGCAGAAATCTTGGTGCGTGGCGGCAAGGGCAATAAAGACCGCATCGTTTTAATGGGCGGCTGTGCTTTGCGAGCACTGCAAGCTTATTTCAACGGTGCGCGACCCGAGTTGATGGCGCGCCGCAAAAACAAGCTTGAGGCAGTGAGCGAAGCGCTATGGATTAACTCTCGCGGAACCCGGCTCACGCCCCATGCCGTCTATATTCTGGTGCAACGATACGCTGCCGGTGCGGGCATCATTAAAAACGTCTCGCCCCATACCCTGCGCCATTCGTTTGCCACCCACCTGCTGCAAAATGGGGCCGACTTGCGCGTGGTTCAGGAACTTCTGGGGCACCGCACATTATCGAGCACACAAATTTATACACGCATGAGTTCTGCGCATCTCAAAGGCGTTTACGATAACGCTCACCCGCGCGCTAAAAACGATAACATATAGAAAACCATGGATATTTACGACGCTATTCTCTCTCGCCGTTCGATTAAAGAGTTCAAGCCCGATACCGTATCAAAGGAACTCTTGGAAAAAGTGCTCACTGCCGGAACCTGGGCGCAAAACCACCGCATGACCCAGCCCTGGCGTTTCACGGTTTTAGGACCGGAAACCCACCGCAAATTGGTGGAGCAATACGCGCAGATGCAGGCCGACAGCCTGGCTGCCCACAGCACACCGGAGCAACGCCAGTTAGCCTATGACAAAGGCTTGAAGAAGTTAGCCGCTAAACCGTATATGGTGGCGGTTTCCAGCACCATCGCGCCCGATGCCGATGTGCGGCGCGAGGATTATGGCGCCATTAGCTGCGCCATTCAGAATATCCAGTTGGCGGCCTGGGGCGAAGGGCTGGGGATGCAGTGGAGCACCGGGAAGTTCACGACCCAGCCTTCGACTTACGAGTTGCTCAAAATCGACCCAACCCAACAGGAAATTGTCGGTATTCTGTTTTTCGGTTTCCCGGCCCAAGTTCCGACTGCGAACCCGCGCAAAAGCTTGCGCGAGGTTTCGCAGTGGCTCGATTAACCGACCGCGCCGAAATCGAGATGGAAGCGATGGGTTTTGGTGTTGACCAGCGCCTTGCCGCCCATCGCTTGCATCAGCGGAGCAACCGGCACATAAAGCACGCCACCTGCGCGAAACGGTGCTGCCGGTAACGCGACACTATGCCCGCTCACCTGGGCAGTGCGGCTACCTTCTTCTACCATAATGCGCGTATTAGGCACCCGATAAAGCGGCGCGCTGGCACGCTTACCCTCAACTTTAAGCGCAGGGCCGTAAACGACTTTGCGGCCCCAGTTCAAATTTTCCCAATCATCGCGAATTGCGTCGCTCAAATGACGAAACTGGATGTAAGCCCTCCCATCGCGCAGCAGTGCTGAAGGCGGCCAGTTGGCTTCGGCCTTCCATACATCGAAGACTCCATTGCCTCGCACGGTCTTCTGCTGTAATTGGGGCCGATCGTTATTGACTTCGTTCAATTCTGCAACCGTCCACGCTCGCATCAAGGTGCCAGGCAAGGTGCGGAGATAGCGCAATGAAAAATCGGCCTCCGCCTGCCAGTTTTTCCAGCGATAGATAATTTCATTGCCCCGTTCAGTGCGAGAGTATTTGCCCATGTCATCGCCAATAGGAAATAAGCGATAAGTGCCCGGCACGGTAAATTTCAGACGCAGCACGCTCTCATCGACTTTACCTTTCCAGTTGCCGCCGGTAAAGCTGTAGGCCACAAAATCCCCATCGGTGGAACCTCCCAGCGGCGAACGATAGCGCACGCGCACATCGCGAGTTTGACCGCGCTTGAACGGCACCGATTTAACCCAGAACGCTTCAAACTGAAAATCATCGGGGTTGCTCTCGGCAACCAGTCGCTGGGCCTTAATCTCGCGCCCATCGACCCAGGTTTTGAACTCTTTAAAAGGTGTCTTTTTCTTTAATTGATCGAAATCCGCATCGCCGCCTGAACTTTCGGGAAAGCCCATGCGCACCGTGGTAACCGGGCCGTCGTTGCGGAAAACGAAATGGGCTTCGGTGAGGTAGTCGCTGCGCCCAATCGTCATCACGATTTCTTCACGCACCATGCGCACCGATTTATGCTCGCCGGTGAGTTGCACCGCTTTCAGGTTGCCCGGCGTCCCGCTCACGCCGGAAATGGCGCTATCATTGGCTTGCGCGCAAGTGCCAAGTAGCAAAGCCAAAGCAAGATTGACAACCGTCCCAAACACTCTCTTTTTCATATCGATTCCTTAATCGAGCGACCGCAAAAAATCCAGTAAAATTCGGTTGAAAGCAGCGGGCTGCTCCAGGTTGGAAAGATGACCTGCTTCCGGAATGATTTCCAACTGCGCCCCCGGAATGCCCTCTTTAAGCGTGGCGATAATTTCCGGCGGTGCCAGTGCATCGTCTTCGCCAAAAATCAGTAATGTCGGCACGCTAATTTGCGAAAGCCAAGGCGTGGCATCGGGGCGATCACGCAGCGCTTCCAAAGCCTCAGTGATAGTTGAAATATGCTGCGAACTGCCCCACTCTAAAAGCTGCTCCATCAGAGCCGGGTTATTCTCCTGGGTTTTCTCACTCACAAAAGAAGGTAACAATCTTTCCGTAATGGCCCAAGTGCCTTTTTCCTGCGTAAACTGAATATTGTCATCACGTTTAGCGCGAGCTTCCTGAGTGTCGGCTTCGGCGCGAGTGTCGCATAGCACCAGCGCCCGCAACCGCTCGGGATACTCGTGGGCGAAATTCAGCGCGGTATAGCCACCCATCGAAAGCCCGCACAAGACAATTGGCTCAGTGATTTTGAGGGCATCTAAAAACGCATTCAAGTCATGCGCCATTTGCGGAATGGAAGGCGTTACTTCCGCAGTGCCCATAATAAAAGGCGTCGTATTACTAAAGCCGCGCGCATTGGGAGCAATCACGTTGTGGTGGCTTTCCAGCGCTTCAATCTGCGGCTCCCACATCTTGTCGCAGAGCGGAAAGCCATGCAGCAAAACTACCGGGCTACCCTGCCCGCTCTGGGTATATTCCACCTGAAAATGGGAATCGATTTCGATATTCATAATTATTTTTTCAGCTCACTTTCATCCATCGCTTTGGTTTGCTTTGACGTGCCCATCTATGACAAAATCAAACTTCAATGACCCATTCAGCAAAGCCTCTTCTTACAGCATTGCAGACCGTCGTTCTTCCTGCAATGAGCGACGATGTTCGCCGTCGCCTGGTCATTGCTCGCTCCAACGCCAGGCAGTTGGAATTGCCTACTGGCGTTGAAATTATCGTCAAGCGGCGTAACGGCAAACGCGTTGCGGTACGCACCAGTGGTTTGTTCGAGCGCGCCACCAACCTGGCCGGTTGTTGGCCGGTGGATGGCTTGCGTGAACTCCGCGTTCCCAAACTGGCTTTCGTTGTTGCCGGAACCGCCGGATTTCGCGTCGCCGATTACGTTTTACGCTGTCCGACCGGAACTGCAATTTTATTGCCACCCGGCACACCGCATGCCGACGGCCTCAAACCCCATAATGAAACGTTGGGAAAAGATTGGAGCGGTTGTAGTTTGCTATGGCTCACCCCGCTCATCAGCGGCCTGGGTTGCCGTATGTGCCACAGTTACGGCAATACGCACACCGGGCCTCGGTTAGGTGAGCGAGCCTTTTTAAACAATCCCCGCTTGCTGCAACTTTTTACCCTGCTTTGCGAAGAAGTCGACGACCGGCAACCGGGCAATAACGACAAACCACAGGTCACTTCTCCGGTTTTCGATCACCTTTTAGCCGGTTTCCTGCATGCCCTGGTGCGCGACCTGCGCGACGAGCAGTTCATTCTTCAGGGCGACCCGGTGCCTGGCCCCCATGAGTTGCAAACCAGCAACCCCATTGCTCAGGCCGAACAACACATCCGCTCCAACTTCCGCCACGCCCTCACTATCGACGATGTTGCCCGGCTTGCCTTCATGTCGCGCGCCCAATTCACCCGCAAATTCCGCCAACACACCGGCCAAAGCTTCTTGCAATTTCTCACCGCACGCCGCCTCGAACACGCCTGCCTCCTACTCAAGGAAACCGAGTGGACAGCCGCCATGATCGGCCAGACGGCCGGTTTTCGCTCTGCAACCCACTTTCATCGCGCTTTTCTCCAGGCGCAGCAGATCTCTCCCATGGAATACCGCCGCCAATGCCGGAAAGGATAAAAACTATCCGATTTGTAAGCCATGTAGCCATATTGAGAGTTAGAGAGCACCACGACGAGGGTATAATCTCAGTATCCCGCTGCACGGAGCGTAATCATGACCATCAGACGCAACGCAAACCGACATGGCTTTACCCTCATTGAGTTATTGGTCGTCATTGCCATCATATCAATCCTCGTAGCCATCCTCTTTCCGGTGTTCGCCAGGGTGCGCGAAAACGCCCGGCGCTCGAGTTGTCTGAGCAATATGAAACAGATGAGCCTGGGCGTGATGCAGTATGTTCAAGATCACGATGAGTATTATCCCTATGCTATGTGGACACGCCCCACCGGCCACCCCAATGCGCCGTGGGTGAGTTCGTTCTGGATGTGGCAAAACGTCATACAACCCTACGTCAAGAGCGAACAGGTAATGGCCTGTCCTTCACAAACTCATTATGTGACAGGCAGCGACCGGCTCTATCGCGGGCATTACGGTGCCAACACCGCCGTGCTGGTAAACCAGACAGCGACACCGATTCCGGCCATAAAAATCAGCGCTATGCCCGCCCCGGCTTCGGTGTTCATGATTCTGGATGCAGGGACCAATCTCACCCAAAACAATGCCGAGGCTTCGGGCGGTAATATCTACTATGTCCCTGGTTTTGGCTCGATTCCTGGTAAAACCTGCACCATCGGCGACACCAACCTGCTTCCCGATTGCGAAAAAGGGCGGCATTTTGGCGGAGTCAATATGATCTTTGCCGATGGGCACGTAAAATGGCTCAAAACACAGATACTTAACACGGAAGCAATCAAGACGGCTCAGCCCACAGGATGCACCTCCGGTTGTTCGCGGTATCAGGACGGTGCCTGGAACATTAACAACGAAATCGGTGCCGGTTAAGCGATATTATCCATGAAACTCATTTCCTGCCTTTCAACCAGCGTTGTCGGTCTTTGTCTATTGAGTGGGCTTGGCCATGCTCAAACATCTTCGCAACTGCCGCTGGGCGCAAACGATTGGGCCAGCCTCTACGCCACCTTCGATCAGAACCTCCACGCAGGTAGCGCAACCGGTAATCCCTACTCCGCTGGAAACGAAGTCGGGCTTATTGAAGGCGGCGTTGTCGGCAAAGCCGCCCAGGGCACCACTCGGACCAGCGACCTAGTGTTTGCAGGCGATAATCTTTCTGGAGCGGTGGGCACAGTGCGCTTGTTTGTGAAAAGCCCGGCCGATCGGAATATTTTTAACGATGGCAAAGAGTATTTCATCGCTGCTGCCGAACGAAATTCTCCGGTGCGCTATGACAACGGGGCGCTCAACAAAATTCCCGGTTTTAGCTTCCTGCTCTATAAAAGCACTGAGAACACGCTGGTGTTCGGACTCACCAACCAAACCTACGGCTACATCCGCCAACCGGGCACGCCCAATGGCCTGCCGCCTCATCCCATGCCGGTGAGCCTGAGTATTCCCGTTGCTGCACTTGCACCGGCCGACTGGCACGAAGTGATCGTTTCATGGAGCTTGCCACAGAAAAAGTTTTGGCTCCGGGTCGGCAACACCCAGCAGGAAGGCACCCTGCCCGAGAATTTCGTGGCCGGTGCATTCGATTACCTGATGCTCACCACGCATCCCAACTTCTATACCGACCGCCAGGGCAATTTTCCGGGGCTTATCGACGAACTGCTCATCTCCCCTCGCAGTATCGACGAATGGTTCGCCGCTCAAGCGCCAAAAACCGCCATCCGTAAGGAAACAACGGCTCCGGTTTGGGCGCGTTCACAACCAAAGCTATTTATGGACGGCCCGTGGCGGGAATATGAAACCCAATTCCGCACTTCGCTCGATACTCAGGCGCGCTTCCAGAACAAAGCCGACGGCTGGTCGTTTTCTTACGCCTACCCCAGCGGCATGGGCTTTATGTCGAATAAAGTCCGCTCACCGCTACCTGCGACTTATTACGTCAATTCCAAAGACGGCTCCAGCACCCTGGCAGCTTTTCGCTACCTGATGGCCTATGAAGCCCTGGGCGATGAGCAGTATCTTCAGGTGGCAAAGCGCGCTGCCGGTGCTTTATTAAAGGCCCAACAAACAGAGGGGTGGTGGCCCTATGCCTGGACGATTTTAGAGGACGGTAGCGTGGTATTCGATACCCCTGAAACAGCGCCGATGGAGGATCATACCCAGTCGGTGCCCATCCTCACTATGCTCTATCTGCATCGCCTCACCAAGGAAGAAAAATATCTGCAATCGGCGATGCGCGGCCTCGACTTCCTGCTCAAGGCCCAGAATCCCAATGGCTCCTGGTCGCACCATTACAACCGGAAAAAACAAGCCAGCGAAACTCGCAACGGCCAGGTCGGCGGCGGTGAACTCAACGACTTCACTACCACCGGCCCCATGCGGTTGGTCTTGCTTGGCTACCGCCTCACCAAAGAACGACGTTACCTTACAGCCTACCTCAAGGCTGCAAGCTGGTTGGCTGGCGATGCTTTCTTCGATAAAGCGGCCACTGGCGGTGCGGTCGGTTGGGCGCAGCAATATAACGCCCAAAACCAACCAATCTGGGCGCGCGCCTTCGAACCCCCGGCACTTCAGACTCACGCCTCGGCAATGGCTGCTTCCGAACTCGTCAATGCCTATCGCCTTACCGGCGATGAACGTTACCTTGCTCCGGTGCGAAAATGGCTGGGCTGGTGGCAGGGTTTAGGCCCGACTCATTATTTCTATTACGAAGTAGACACCGCTCGCCCGATTGCCGCTTTCAATCGCAAAATTTATTTTCTGGATGAAGAGGCCCAACTGGCCGAGATGAAAGCCGCTGTCGAACGCACCGGCCAACCCCTGGACCAGGGCACCGGCAAACGCGATTGGGTGGGCTTGGCGAAATATGCCAAACAACTGGAAAATGCTTTAAAAGAAAAACCGCAAGAGCTGGAAGTGCCGGTGCCCACGAAAGAACAGCTTGAAAACGAATTAAAAAGCGTCACTTCGGCCCTGGAAAGTTGGTCGAAAACCTTCGACTGGGAAACCGCCTCTTACGGTGCCAGCCGCAACGGCACGCCGGGCACACGAGTCGGCGTGAGTAATACACGCTGGGTAATGGCCGCCTGGGCCTTTGCCCGCGCCCGTGCATTGCAGGGACAGCTTCCGCTCAGCCATCCATTGCTCCGTGTTCCTGCGAATCACGATTTGTATGTAACAACGGAAGTGATTGCACCACAGATTAATATTTATGCACGGTTACCGCGAGAATGAAATACGATAGGCTCACTGCAAATATCAACGACAGCTTTACCTTCTGTTAATCGCGTTAACTTGCGACGAAGTTGGCGTAGCCGAAGGCTTTGCGTACTATCAATACGGAAGAGTGAAGGCATTAATTTGTAGGATTGGTCTTAGATTTCCCCAAATGCTTCTTCCGGTATTGCCCCGGCGATATCCCCATATGCTTTTTAAAATGGGTGGAAAAATGATCGCCGTTGCAATAACCAAGAATGAAGCTAATTGCCTGACAGGATTTACCAGGGTTTTTCAAGAGCATATCGCAAGCGGCTTCGATGCGTTTTTGGTCGCGGTAACGCTGGGGCGTCATGCCTGCCCGGCGTGTAAAGTAGAGGCGGAAAGTGTGGTAGCTCATCCCCAGTTCGTCGGCTACAGCATGCAGGTCGAGTTTGTGGTGCATGTCGCGCACCAGTAGAATGCAGGCTTGTGAAAACCAATCTGTCGTTTGGTCGGTGGAAACCAGCGGCGTGCCTTCACCCAACACCCGCAAAATCAAATGTAAAAGCGCAGTCGCCCGCAGGGCTACACTCACCTGGCTATTGACACAGGGAGCCATGAGTAATTCCCGCAACTCCACGATGTAAGCACCGGGATCGCTCACACGCCAGGCAGGCGACTTGCTATTTAACACTCCGGCCTTGAGGTAAAGATCAAAAAGCTCACCCGTAAAGCTCACATAAATATTGCTCCACTGCTCGTTCTTCCCCGGCCCGCACAGATGCCCGAAATCAGGCGTGGTCAATAGCACATCGCCGTAACCGAGTTGGCATTCAAAACCATTTTCATCACGGTAATATCCCGAGCCACCTTCAAGCATCAAGCTCAGCGTATAATAGGGAAAGTGCCACAATTTACCCATGTTCCACCAACCGTGATTACGAACAGGGAAGCTAGCCCCGCTCCCAATGAGATCGCCTTCAGCCAGTGGAGCAGTATTCACGAAATACTGCTCATCGTAACAACCTTCAGGAGAATCGATTTTCGCTGTTATCATTTGATTGATCTATTTATATCATTTCATTAAGTTTAAAAGTCTACTGCAGAGGGTATCATTAAGACATTCATATCGTGGTGTTGACCTTTGTTACCCTTACTTCTCAAAGTGGAGGCAACAGGCAAAACCCATCATCCCAGTCTCAGGAGAACCGAAAATGTTGACACGCAAAGACAAGACAACGGGCTTTACACTCATCGAGTTATTGGTCGTCATAGCCATTATAGCTATTCTCGCCGCAATCCTGTTTCCGGTTTTTGCGAGAGCACGAGAAAATGCCCGGAGAACCAGTTGTTTGAATAATCTCAAACAGATTGGATTGGGCTTTATGATGTACGTCCAGGATTATGATGAGAAGTATCCTCTCTCTTTTGACAGCTATTCACAAGTGCCGCCTAATGGCGACTGGGGTGGATCATACTATTGGTTCTGGCACAACATGATCTATCCTTATGTCAAAAGCAACCAGCTCTTCGTCTGCCCCAATGGAAACACCTCTGCAACCACACCGTATTACGGTAACTATGGTGTTAACGGCAATGTCATCCGGAGTGTCAATGCAATGTCACTCGCGGCGGTTGCTGCACCCACCACTGTATACATGGCTATGGATTCCGGCACATATCGCTTACAGGAAGGAACGGTCGGCGGTAGTTACCACGATTGGATGAGAACTCCGGCATCGGCATTTTGGTACTTACCCGGCACAGGAAAATACGCGACCGATCCTGGATTTGTGGGATTCAATGCTTCGGATTTTAAGAGCGATGGCCGTCACTTTGACGGCAACAATGTCGCCTTTGCCGACGGCCATGTGAAATGGGTCAAAACGGCAACGATGTGGAACGAAAATATCAAGTTCTATAACGGCAGTTACAGCAGTAGCACTCAAAGCGCCTGGAATCCTGCCAACAGTGGATAAGCGAAAGTTGCACCAGTCGTTCCTGGAATGCGGGAGCAGGCTCTCGCATTCCGGATTGCTTGATGCGGTAATTAACAACTCCGGTAAATCAGATTCGATCCTGGAACGATGATGGAAAAAGATGCCCCTCTCCCAGAGGTTTAGCTCTTGGGGGAGGAAGGGTAAATAACATACTGGGGCAGTCGTTAAATTCACTCGCTTTAAACGGGAATATGTTATGAAAATTGTCATTCTGACGGATTGCGAAGGCGTTGCCGGCGTGGTCAACTGGGCGGATTACGGTTCGCCCGGCGCAATGTATTATGAAACCACTAAACGCCTCACTACGCTGGAAACCAACGCTGCCGTCGAGGGTGCGATCGAAGCTGGTGCCACCGAAATCTTGGTAGTGGATGGACACGGTCACGGCGCGTTGAACCTGGAATTGTTGCATCCCGCGGTAACTGTGCTTGCCGGGCCGGGGCTTAAATTTCCTTTCGGGGTAGATGAAAGTTTTGACGCCGCTATGATTGTCGGGCAACACGCGATGTCGAATGCCGATGGCGGCCATCTATGCCACACCGGTGGTTTTGAAGTGGAAGAGGCGCATCTCAATGGCCGCATGATTGGTGAAATCGGCGCGCTGGTATTTTGCTGGTCGCATCTCGGCGTGCCGCTGGTGATGTTGTCGGGCGATGAAGCGGCCTGTGCAGAAGCGCGCGATTTAGTTCCCGGAGTGGAAACGGCAACGGTGAAATGGGGCATGAAACGCGGTAGCGCCGCCGGGCTAGATGAACCGGCTAATGTGACTTTTAATAGCGTGGCCATTCATGTGGCGCCCGTGCGCGCGCGGGAGTTAATTCGTGAAGCCGCCAAATGCGGCTTGCAAAAACGCGATCAGGTGAGTTTATGGAAGCTCGATCCGCCTTATGAAAGCCTCTGGCAAATACGCAAGACGGTGAATGCCGGCCGGCGCCTGTGGACGTATCGTGGGGATGATCCGGTTGAACTATTTAATTCCGCACCAGAAATTATCGATCAGGACGAGGCAAAGGAATAGTAGGAATGCGCAAAGTAAAACTCTTTAAATTCGGCACCGGCGAAGTGCATAACCTGAATTATATGACGAAGGTTATTAACGATTGGGCAGAGTGTGAAAAAGTATTTTTAGTGCAGGTTTCGCCTGCGGTAGACCTGGCAGGGTTTTTGATTTTGAGCGTGTTGTATGAAGTTGACGATATGCAATAAGTACCGCAAGTTGCAACCTACTCGATTTACCTTCTCGTGCTCGATAGAACTGTGGTAAATGTGGTGCTGTGTCGTTCGGAGGGCACCGGGGAATTTCGTCTTGCAAGTTAAAACCTTTCAGGATGACAGCCTCCTCGGGTAAAAACTGTCATCCCGAGCGTTAAATTTCCGCGTTCGTCATACCGGCGAAAGCCGCAATCCATCCATTTACTTCTTGAAAAGCTACGATGTATCTGCATCCGTGCCAAGCATATGTTACGAGGCCCGGCCCCGCTCCCGGCCAGCTTACAATTACCCATAAAAGGTTGACTTGACGCTTCCCAATGCCGGGAAAGTTTCACCTTCTGGCCCCGCATTTGGATTGTGGATTATTATGGACTGGGAAGCTAACCGTCATCATCAACGTCCGGTTGCCTCCCATCACCTATCACCCATTACCTATAACCTTGCCGTTTTAACGGAGAATAAAAATGCAAAGGCGTAAATTCATTCAATTGTTAGGACCAGCGGGCATTTTCTTGTCGGGTGGTCATTGGGCGTCTCCCTTACAGGCTGCTGCCGCAGAAGGTTTAATGCCACAACCGGTTTATCCGCCTGAAATTCAAAGTGGGGAACGGTTAATGGAGTCTTGCCGGCCGTATCTGGAGTTGAACCGGCAGCAACTATTGAGTTTAGTGCCGCCACAGGGAGGCTTTTATTTCGGTGCCTGTCCCAATTGCACGCAGGGCGACCAAGAAAATAATATCGTCTGGAATCTTGCATTGGGCGAAAAGGTACAATGCCAATTTTGCAAAGTGATATTGCCTTCCGAAAAATATCCGGAAAATCAGCAAATCGAAATTTCCACCCCCTCGGGAAAACGACAACTATTTAAATATCACCAGGCGGAAAACGGCAGGAAATATTGGTTGGAAGGCCGCCGCTGGTATGAACAATTGCTGGTGGTGCAACGAATCGCTTATGCGATGGCCCAGCTTTACGGCCTGGATGCGCGGCAGTTTGAGCAGGCGGGAGAATATGCCGCGTTGCTGATCAAAAAATGTGCGGAAGTCTATCCCGATTATATCTTGCGCTACGAAACACCCGCACAGGAAAAACGCTTTTTCACACTCCAATCCGAGGTGGATAAATGGAAAAAAACGTATGGAAACGGCGGTGAATACTGCATCGCAAAATGGTCGTGGTGGGCTTACATGGATGTCTCCAGGGAACTTCTCCTGGCCTACGACCAACTGGCGAAAAGCACTTTTTTCACGGCAACTGAGCGCCAGAAAATAGAGCGCGATTTCTTCGGTGGAATGCTGCAATTCGTCGAGCAATACCGCGACGTCGCGCTTTCCAACATGCATCCTGCATTATGGACACCACAAATCATCGCCTCGCGATTATTTCATTTGGCCGATCTGCAACGGGGTGTTGTGGACAGTATGCAGCGGATGATCCGCGAGAATTTTACCTATGACGCTTTCTGGATGGAAGGAACCGCTTCTTATCACCTGCAAACAGCGCATGGATTGCGGCGTGTAATTTCGTGGTTACGGCCCGATCTCAAAGGCGCGGCGTTCGATCAATGGTTTCAAAAGGAACACCGCCCCATCTATCGAACGATTGAAGCCTCAAAATCCTTTTGCTTGCCTAATGGCAGGTATGCCGCGGTTCACGATTCCTGGGCCAAGCAAGCGTACTCGCCCGCTATCACACAATCGAAGCCCTATTTAATGGGCGGGATGGGATATGGCATTTTGGGATTTGGCGAAGGCGCGAATCAATTACAGGCACATCTCAATTTCAGTGGGCGGTTTGGCCATGTACATTACGACAGTTTGAATTTGTTATTGTTCGGCGCCGGTAAGGAACTGGTGAGTGAACTGGGCTATACCTGGACCAAGGCGCGGCCATGGATAAGGGCTACGGCTGCGCACAATACCGTGGTCATCGATCAAAAATCGCAGGAGCATGGCGCCGCTCCCACGAACTCTCTGGGGAATCTGCGTTTATATCAAGCGTCCGACCCTGATTTTCAAGTCATTAAAGCGGATGCGCCGGAATGCTATCCCGGTCTGGCGCAAAGATATGAACGCACGCTCATCGCGGTCAATAACGCGGCGGTGGAACAATATGTGGTTGATATTTTTGAGGTGGAAGGCGGCAACCGGCACGATTGGTTTCTACACGGCAGCGCGGATGAAGATCAATCCATCGAACTGATGTCGATGGGCGACGCCGGTTTGCGCTTACGGGATGCCGCTTCCCTGTTGCCGGAAGGATTTAAATTTACCCCGCTCACGATTCCCGGTTCAGCGGATTTTGCCCTGATCCACCAAGGCCCCTGGGCTTACGGTAATTTCCGTGATTGCAAAAATACCGAAAGCAACGAAACGGTGAGGGCGGTTTTCAAAAGCACGGACGGCAGCGGCGGTGCGTTGGAAAGTTGGATTCTCGCGGACGGTAAAAGCACCCTCACCACGATGCGTTCCTGGAACGTGCGAGGCACCGGAGTGCCGGGAACGGAAGATCAAACTAAATTGGACGATCATCTGCGGTCGTCCCTGATGGTGACACGGATGGGCGATAGGAATCGTTTTATCGCCGTGCATGTGCCTTTTCACTCCCTGTCTCCCGTCAAAAAAGTCTCTTTGATACCGGCAACGAACGAGGCCATCGTTTTCAAAATAGAACGGCAAAACGCAGTGGATTATATCGTGGTTTCCAAGGCCGGAAAGCTGTGCCGGGTCAATGACCAAGGGCGGGTGATTCTATTCGATGGTCATATTGGTTATGCGGGTTTGGAAGCAGAAAAATGGAATGTCAAAATGATCGACGGTCTTCAGCTAACGGCGGGCAACCGCAGCATTACCGGCGCCGTGCCACCGCCCGCCCCACTCCTCAACGTCGAAAACAATGTTTACACCGTCAGCGGGAATTTACCGATTGCCCCAGGGGACGCTTTCTTAATTCACCACGGCAATCAACGAACCACCGCTTTTCATGCCGCGCAAGTCCGGCATGAAAAACAGCTTACCGTTATCGAAACGCAGGAAGCGGCGGCCTTTGAGGGTGAGGTGAACAGCACGCTGAAACTCTCGACTTTCCCCCAGTTGGAATTCCCGGCGCCACACACGGTGACAACTAACGTTTTGGTTACGGCCTGAATTTAATAACGCGGGATGTGACCTATGGACGGGGCATTCCCGGAGAAAGCAATTTAGACAGAGTAAAATTTCAAGGAAACCATATGACAACACCTAACACCGAGCTCATTGCGCATTGGCCTCTCACGGACGGCTTCCATGACGTCAATGGCACTATTAAGGACACTATCCGCCATAACGTGACATTCGCGCCTTCGCCATCCGATCCTTTGCGGCAAGTCGCGCATTTCAATGGGCACAACAGTTTCCTGGAAGTACCCACGCAGCCTGCATTGGATTGGGGCAGTGATAATTTTTCGATTTCTGTGTGGATCGAAACGGACGGACAAACCGATATCGTCGGTGATCTGCTGAGCCACTACGATTCAGCCACCCGATGCGGCTGGTCGTTGAACGTGGTGACAAATAGCGGCGTCACCTCCACCACACAGCCCAACTACCGGCATTTACAATTCGGCATGGATAACGGCGGTGTGCCCGATGCCTGGCAAGATTGTGGACGTCCGGGCAACGCGGCTTTCATCTATTCAATGGCCGTTGCGGGGGGCACGCTCTATGCCGGAACTTTTGAGCGCGAAGCGAATCAGGCCGGACACCTGTGGCGTTATGAAGGCAACGGCCAGTGGCACGATTGCGGCGCGACGCCCGACGGTTCAAACGCAGTGCCTACCATCGCATTTTACGACGGAGCGTTGTATTGTGGCACAGGCCGCTATAACCCCGTAGGCTCACGGCTGGGACCGCCGAAAAACACCGCACCGGGCGGCCATGTTTACCGCATCGAAGACGACGGACGGTGGATCGATTGTGGCATCCCCGGCGGCGAAGACGCCGTGCCGGAGAGCACACCTACCTCCGGATACGAGACCGGTAAAGCCGATGAAGTGATCGGCCTGACGGTATTCCAGGGACACTTATACGCTACCAGTTTTCACCGGCGCGGCGTTTATGTCTACGAAGGTGGCACCAGTTGGAAGTCGGTCGGGCTGAATGAGCGACTGATGAGTTTTGCCGTTTATCGTGACCGGTTATATGCGCTGCTCAATGGTGGCCCGGTGTACCGCTACGAAGGCGGCGAGGAATGGACCTTCTGCGGCAGACCCGGCGGCCAAGATCAAATATATGGTGCCGTAACACATAAGGGCGAACTGCTTGTTGGCACCTGGCCGGATTGCCTGGTAATGCGTTACGACGGTGGCGAAAACTGGACTGATTTGGGGCGTGCCGGTTACGAAATGGAAGTGATGGCGATGGCGCTTTACAATGCCAAAGTCTACTTCGGCACTTTGCCGATGGGTAATGTCTGGCGCCTCGACGATAATGGTTACGAATATATCGCCAACATCGACAATTCGCCCGAAGTGTTTTTGCGCCGCGTGTGGTCCATGGCGGTTTATCAAGGAAAGCTGTTTGCCGGCACTTTGCCGTCGGGGCATATCCTTTCTTTTGAATCCGGGCGCATGGCGACGCACGACACCACACTCACTCCAGGTTGGCATCACATCGCCGCCGTGCGTGAGGATAAATATCTGAAGCTTTATCTCGATGGCAACCTCGTTGCGAAGTCAAGCTCGTTCAATGCGGAAGATTTCAATATGAGCAACGACACGCCTCTCAAAATCGGTTTCGGCTCTCACGAATATTTCAAAGGCAAAATGAGCGATCTGCGAATTTATAACCGGGCTTTGTCCGCCGAAGAGGTTTCGCTATTTGCCGACGCAGGCCTGCCGTTCCCGGCAGTTGAAACAGCCGCCGCCTAATCACTCTTAAAAAACAGCAGGAAAAATATGAAATCCCTGACCGCATTCATTCTTATGTCTGTGGCTTGCGCCACAGCCCCGTTCGCCCACGCAGCACCATTATCACTGGTAAAAAACAATCAGACGAATGCCAGCATCGTCCTCTCTCCAGCGGCGACGGCTCAAGAGAAAACCGCTGCCGGTGAACTGCAAAACTACGTGCAAAAGATCAGCGGTGTGCAGCTTCCATTGGTGAGTGATAAAGAGCCTGTGACCGGCCTCGCCCTGCACATTGGAAAAACATCGGCGACGCAGGAGAGCGACCTGCCGGATGCCAAATTAAACCCCGAATCATACAAGATTACGGTGCGCGACAATGCCGTCCACTTCAACGGGCGTTACCCCACCGCTACCACTTTTGCCGTTTACTCCTTTTTACAAGATTCACTGGGGGTGCGCTGGTTCGCTCCCGGAGACGATTGGGAATATGTTCCCTCCCATCCGGGAAACCTGGTGGTGAACGTCGAAAATACGATAAAGGTTCCCGATACCTCGCCTCGTATCTGGTCGGGCCACTCCTGGACGGAGAATTGGCAACGTTGGAATCAGCGTAATAAAACGGTTCAGGGCGAGCGCGTTCCCTGGCGCAACTTTCAAAACAATATGTACCGTATTTTCCCGCCCTCGAAATACGGCAAAACGCATCCCGAATACTACCCGCTCGTCGGTGGTAAACGCTACATTCCTGCCAGCGATAGCGAATCGCTCTGGTGGCCCAGCGTCGGCAACAAAGACGTGCAGCGCATTACCGTTGAATATATCCGTAACTACTTCGACCAAAACCCCGATCAGGATACGTTCTCCCTGGGCATGGACGACATTGTCTACATGTGTGGCGACGAAAATAGCCGCGCTATGGATTCCAGTCCTAACGACTACGAGGATCTGCTTTTCTCCAGCCGGTTCTATAAATTCATCAACATCGTCGCCAGGGAAATTAAGAAAACCCACCCCGATAAATATATCGGAACGCTTATCTACAGCATCGCCAGAGAGCTTCCGCCTGATGTCCCCAAACTGGAAGATAATGTTTTCGGCTACCTCACCGAAACCAGCGCCCTCTGGGCCTATCCAGATACCAAACAAGCCGACCAGCAGCTAACGCAAGAGTGGAGTAAACGCGTTTCGCACTTATTGCGCTACGACTATTTCGGTTTCGGCACATTCGCCCCGCGTGTCTATCCTCGCCTCATGGACGAGCAACTGAAATTCGATAAATCGTTAGGTTTTGAAGGGAGCTATATCGAAATGTATACCTTCTTGCCACACACGGCTCCCATGACCTGGGCTTTTGCACAATTACAATGGGATACTCACAAGGACGTGGGCGCACTACTCGATGAGTTCTATCAAAAGATGTATGGAAAAGCGGCACCTACGATGAGAAGCTACTACGAGTTACTCGAACAAGAATGGCTCCAAGCTCCTCCCGCACGCCGTGGTTGGGAACACAAAAACATTTTAATCCAGGCCGCCGCCATTTCACCACAAGCGGTTGACCGCGGCATGGCATTGCTCGACAAAGCTGCGGCCGAAGCCTCGACGCCCGTTGAAAAACGCCGTATCGACGTTGTACGCGGTGGCCTGCAATACGCCGGATATGCCATCCAGGGCTATGCCCTGGCACAGCAGCTTTCTGCGGCCACCATCGCCAACGAACATGATGCGGATGGAATTCGTCGGCAGATTATCGCATTCGACAAACTCATCCACGACCGCGATCTTTTCTGGAGCCAGGCACGCACTCGACAAGACTTGTTGGGCGAAAACTTACGAGGTCTACACGGTCTGAAGTTTCCCGAAGGCGATACCTATCTACAAACCAATACGCCTGTCCTCGATGCCCTTTCCTATGCCGGTGCCGTGAAACTGGTTGACTGGTATGCCGATAAGCCTTCTGGTGCGAAACAGATCAGCGAACTCTCCTCCCTTCTCCAAAACGACGAGATGAAAAGCACCTTGAACGGTTGGCAATGGGTTAAAAGCCATCAACCAAACTCCCTCTTAGTGAATGGCGATTTCAGCTATAACGACGCTCCCACAGCCACACAAACCGCAGCCGATTGGCAAACCTCGGGAGCGCCCAACGGCTGGGCCTACTGGGCACGCTATAAGACACCGGCGTTCATCCTGGTCAACGCACAGACAGAACGCAAAGGCATTCGTATCGATGCCCCACCCACCGCCAATTCGAACATAGCTATTCTGCTTCAAAACATTCCCGTCAATCCGGAGCGCCGCTACCTGGCTAAAGTATGGATGCGTTCCATGGATGGAAAACCATGCAACCTCCGGTTAAATTTCCGCGATAAAAACGGTGGGCTGCTCTCTGGCGGCAAAACCAATATCCAGGTTGAATCGCATTCACGCGAATGGCAACAAGTCGTCATAGTCGCAAGCGTCCCTGAAGAGGCAACTGCAGTTGCCTTTATGCTGGGAACCGATAACGGTACTGCCGAGTTCAGCGCACCGACACTGCATGAAATTCCGATGTGACTATGGATCGCCGGCATCCTGCCGGCACAAACGTCATACCATATCCTGACATAATGCCGAGAAGCAATGTTAAGCTCGTGCCGGCAGGATGCCAGCGGTCCATAGGGATGCAATCACATTGACGACGAGCCAGGTTTTCAATTATGGTGAAGAGTAGACAGCTCATTTCTTCGCCATTGAACATGGACTCTTCTCAACCCTCGGCCCCGCTTCTCCATGCTCTCAAAAACGTGATTCTGCCGCGCATGGAAGAAAGCGTGCAAACCCACACCGTCATCGCACGGCGCGAGCGCGGGCAGCTCTCTGCCTCTGATAAATTTACGGTCGTGCCCCGTCCACTCCAGGGTGAGCGTGTCACGATTCAAAACCACAAACTGTTCGAACGTTCCGTGCTGCTCACCGCCCGCTGGCCGCAAGATCGTATGCGTGAATTGCGCATTCCCAAGCTCATGCTGGTGATTGCCGGGCGCACTGGCTGCCGCATTGGAAACTACATTTTGCAATGCCCCACCGGCACGGCAGTTTTCTTCCCGCCTGGTGTGCCGCACACCGATGGCAACGTCTCTCACCTCGAATCGTTGCCAGCCGAATTTCAAACGTGTACGCTGCTGTGGCTCACCCCGGTCGTGAGCGGACTATCGTGCCGCATGTGCCACTCCCGCAGCGAAGCGCTCTGCCAAGGCGGCCAAGCGCCGCATGAGAACCGGGAGTACCTCTTTCTGACCGGGCCACGGCTGCTGCAACTGTTTTTCATGCTGAGCGAAGAGAGTGAAGAACCGGCGGCGATTAGCGAAGTGTTTGCGAACCTCTTCCGGGCTTTTTTGCATTCTGCCTTACAAGATATCGTTGCAGAGCGTTATCTCCTCAGCATCGCTCCGCCGCAGGAAACCGATCACCTCCTGCCCCAAACCGATCCCGTCGTGCAGGCCATGCAGTATGCCGCCACCCACTACGCTGAGCCGTTGACACTCGATGGCGTGGCACACCGGTTTCTCATGTCGCGCGCGCAGTTTACCCGCCGCTTTCGCGAACGCACGGGCCAAAGCTTCATCGAATACCTCAACCAGCAGCGTTTACTACAAGCCGAGCAGCTTCTCCAACAGACGGAATGGACGGTAGCCATGATTAGCCGCCGTGTTGGTTTTCGCTCCCCTGCCCACTTTCACACCCTGTTTACGCGTCGCAATGCGCTCTCACCGACCGCGTTTCGTAAGCAATCCGAAAAACTATAGCCGATTCTATAGGCTTCGAGCGGATACAGAAGTTAGAACGCCGCTTGAAACGGGTACATATGCGGTATGAAAAGTTTTTTCGGTGCAGTTAATCGGTCGAATGTTCGCCAGGCAGCAATATTTGCCTGCGTTGCTGCAATCACGCCTTTTCTCACGGACGGACAAGCAGCGGCCCAACCGCTGCCCAACGGCATTAACGACTGGACGACTTTCTATGCCTCGTTCGATGAGGGTCTTCACGCCGAACAAGCAACCGGCGCGCCGTTTTCTGCGGGCAACTACACCGAAATCGCTCCCGGCGGCGTGCAGGGTAAAGCCTTGCTGGCACCCAATCGTCTGAGTTCTCTGACTTTTTCGGGAGCCAACCTCCCTGCCGCCAAAGGCACCTTGCGTCTCTGGATGAAAAGCCCGGTAAATAGCAACATTTTCCAGGACGGCAAAGAGTATTTCCTGGTGGCCGCCGAACGCAATGTGCCCTACCGCGCCGCTTCGCCCGAAGTCATGGAAAAATTGCCGGGCTTCAACTTTCTGCTCTACAAAAGCACGACCAACGAAATTTCTTTTGGCCTGCTCAACACCTCTTCGGCCTATCTCTCCCTTGAAGGTCAGTTGCCGTCGCATCCCATGACAACCAGCGTTGCGGTTTCCACACAAAACCTGAATCCAGCCGATTGGCACGAGGTCGTTATTTCCTGGGATCTGCCTCGCCGTAAGTTCTGGCTACGTGTGGATAATCAACTGCGCGAGGGCACCCTGCCCGCTACGTTCAGCGCCGGAACTTTCGACTATTTCATGCTGGCCAATCAGCCCAATTTCAACAATTCCCGCCAGGGCGTATTCCCCGGCTTACTCGACGAACTACTCATTTCCAATCGTGCGCTGGACGAATGGCTTTCACCTCAAGCTCCTCAAACCGCTAAGCGCGGCCAGGCCCCAACTCCTGATTGGCCCCGTTCGCAGGCCGTGCTTTTCCAAACCGAGCCTCTCAAAACCATGGAAGCGCAACTACGCACCACCCTCGATACCCAGGCGCGCTACCAGAATAAAGCCGGTGGTTGGAACTTCTCGTTCGCCTATCCTTCGGGCATGGCGTTTATGTCGGGCACCACGCGCTCGCCCCTGCCTGATAACCGCTATACCAATTCGAAAGATAGCACCAGTTCTCTGGCGGCGTTGCGTTATGCCATGGCCTATGATGTGCTGGGCGATGCGCAATATCTGGAAGTCGCCAGGCGCACGGCACAAGCCGTTCTCGAAGCCCAGCAACCCGATGGCTGGTGGTCCTATAGCTGGTCGAAAACGCCGCAAGGCATCGTCATCGACTATCCCGACCGCATTGCCATTGAAGACCACGTGCAGAGCGGGCCGATTTTGTTACTGCTTTATCTGCATAAGCTGACGGGCGAAACACAGTATCAACAAGCCGCCATGCGCGGCCTCAACAAGCTGATTACAATGCAAAACCCCAACGGCTCGTGGTCGCATCATTTCAACCCTCAAAAAGGAGCGGGAGAAACCCAGAATGGCCAGTTGCATGGTGGGGAATTTAATGACTTCACCACCACCGGCAGTATGAAAGTACTACTGCTGGGTTATCGCCTCACCGGTGAGAAGCGTTATCTTCAGGCCTACCTGAAAGGGGCGCAATGGATTCTCGATGCCTTCATCGATAAATCCGCCACCGGCGGTGCCATCGGCTGGGCGCAGCAGTATGATGCGCAAAACAACCCGATTTCCGCACGCCACTTCGAGCCGGTGGCCCTGGAAAACTTCGCTTCGGCCATGGCGGCGCAGGAGTTGATGAACGCCTATCGCTTAACCGGCCAAACCCGGTTCCTCGAACCGCCCCGACGGTGGACAACCTGGTTGCAAGGCAAACTGCCCAAATACAGCTTTTATCACGATATTGAAACCGGACGCCCCATCGCAATGTTCCAACGCCAGGTCTACTTCACCGACGACGCAACGCAACTGGCCGCTTATAAAGCAGCCGTCGAAAAAACCGGAGTGCCTTTCAATGGAACTAACGATAAAGACTGGGTTGGTGTTAATCGCATTGCTCAAACCCTCAGCACCATTACGATGGAAAAACCAGCACCGTTACCAACCACGGCTGAGTTGAATGCCCAGCTACAACGCGGGGTCAAGAACATGGAAAAATGGACTCAAACTTTCAACTGGCCGATGGCAACCTATGCCGCAAACGGCGGCTCACCCGGGCCGCGTGTCCCTGCTGGTAACGAGTTCTGGGCGAATGTTTTATGGACAATGGTGCGCGGGCGCGCTCTTGAAGGCAAAGTGTCGCTTTCTCATCCCCTTTTGCAAATGCCTGCAACCTTTGAAACAGGAGACGAAGTCAATATCGTGGCCGCGCCACACGGCCTTTATAGCCGTCTTGCCGATGATGCACTCCAATCAGCCGCAAACTAAACACACTGTAAACTAAGTTTTTGCACATACGGGCACTTAATAATCGAGGTCTTGCACCCAATTTGCGAACCCAGAGCGTGAGCGACGGGCACGAGCAATGAGCCTGCGGAAGTAAAGAAAACGTGCCCGTCGCTCACGCTCTGGGTTCGCAAATAAATGCACCCGCCCAGCGCAAAAGCCGAAAAAAATTTATTTTACAGACTACTAAACTTTTTGGGAGAAACCGATGCCAAACAAGTGCAACCGAGCCTTCACGCTCATCGAATTATTGGTCGTCATAGCCATCATATCGATCCTCGCCGCTATCTTGTTCCCTGTGTTCGCCAGGGCGCGCGAAAACGCCCGCCGTTCCAGTTGCCTGAGTAATCTCAAGCAAATGGGCCTCGCGGCGATGCAATACGCGCAAGACTACGACGAAAGGCTGCCGCTCACCGTCATTTCACACCCCAACACCGTTACACCACCCGGCGGGGTATGGAGTTCGGGCACGGGCGTCTATAACTGGATCTGGCCACAAACCCTGCATCCCTACCACCGCAGTACGCAGGTATTCTTCTGTCCTTCATCCAGTTTCCCCGTGCAACCCGGTGCCGTGGCAAACAGCAAGGAAGGCCACTACGGTGCCAATAACAAAGTGCTGCGCAACGCGGCTCCCTCACTGGCAATGGCTGAAATCGTATCTGCGGCGGGAACTTATATGGCAATGGATCTTTCTTCCTACACCATCGACCCCGTCAACGCGCACACCATCAACGCTCCCAACTACTTCATCCCCGGCGGCGCGCCTTACGCGACCATGGCCTCCAGCGATTCATTCACCGGCTGCACCCACGCACCGAATTGCCCGGCACAAGAAAGCGACTATAAAACCGGGCGCCATCTGGGCGGTGTGAATGTGGCCTATACCGATGGCCATGTGAAATGGCTGCGCTCGGATAAAGTGGTGCAGGAAGCACGCACTTTTCACAACACCAATCACACGCGAAGCGCCTGGGACCCATTGGCGGATAATAGTTTTTAGATCTTAGGTCTTGGATCTTAGGAAAGGTCTGGTAGAACTAAGGGCCTCAGCTCTAATTAGTCTGTAAAATAAGTCTTTTCTCGCATCATGTCTGGGAGCGCAGGCGTCCCGCCTGCATATGGGACATGGCGCGATGCAGGCGGGACGCCTGCGCTCCCAACTTGCGAAAAAGAAATGATTTACTTTACAGACTAATAATACCTAAAATCTAACTTCTGCCATTCCCATCTGTGTTTATCTGTGTTCATCTGTGGTTAATTCAATAAAAAATCGCGTTAACTATTAGCGAAGTTGGCGGAGACGAAGGCTTTGCGTGCTATGAAACCAGAAGACCAACAAAAAAGCGGAGCGCACATTTGCGCTCCGCTTTTCTTCGTCCTGCTTTTTATTTGGAAGATTCCGACTTCTGTTCGAGCTTTTCCACTTCCACAACCGATGACAGGCCGCTCTTGCGCAGCTTGCGCAGTGCCTGGCCTTCGATCTGGCGCACGCGTTCGCGCGAAACCTTGAAGTGCGCACCCAACTCTTGCAGAGTGTGCGCTTTTCCACCGGAAAGGCCGTAGCGCAGGTTCACGACTTCGCGTTCACGTTCGGTGAGTTCGCTCAATGCTTCATGAACTTCTTCACGCAAAATCGCGGTTTCGGCAGCCTCTTCGGGCACCACAGCGTCGGCGTCCTTGAGCATGTCGATGAAGTCTTCGCCGTCGCCGGAATCGCCGATTTCATCGTCGAGCGAGAAGGTTTCGGCCATGTTCAAGAGCACCAGGGCGGCGGTATCCTTGGAGACGCCCAACTTGGCGGCCAACTCTTCCACCGTGGGCTGGCGGCCCAGCGACTGCACCAGCAAAGCGATGGTGCGGTAGGCGGTTTTGGTGAGTTCGGCGATATGGGCCGGAACGCGCACCATCTTGGCCTGGTCGGCAATGGCGCGGCTCATGGCCTGGCGAATCCAGAAGGAAGCGTAGGTCGAAAAACGGTAACCGAGCGCGGGGTCGAACTTGCGCGCGGCACGCATCAGGCCGAAATTGCCTTCCTGAATCAGGTCGGCCAAAGTCAGCGAGTGGTTGTGGCCCTGATGAAGCTGCTTGAGCGCCATCGTGATGACGAGACGCAAGTTGGCTTCCACCATCCGCTTGTAGGCATCCTCATCGCCCTGCTGAATGCGGCGGCCCAAGTCCTTTTCCTCGGTCGCGGTCAGAAGCGGCGTCTTCTGCGCCATCTTTACCCATGCGGCTACGGCATCGGGAAGCGCTGAAGAAGTAGCTTCTACACTGCGAGAATTTTGATTATTAGGATACGTCTTGGCCATGAGTGTCTTTCACTCTCCCACTAAAAAATTAAGTTACCAGTCAAAACCAGAAACACGGCATCAAACGGCAATACTGCTGCCCGGCCACTTCCCTGCTTTGAACAATTATCGTCTCTACTCATCATTCCAACGGATATTGCCCGTTGAATACTCATTACACTACCCTTTCAATCTAAAAAGCGATTAAAGTCCCTTTGAGACACACCAAAGCCACACCGGACGAACGGAATGAAACCTGTAAGGTCTTCGGTGAATACAAGTGTTGGACAAATCCTTTCAAAATTGGCTATTAGGGGCGCAACGCTTCATTATACACGATTTCGGATTCTCTATAAAGAACTTTTATATTTTGTTTGTGTATTCCTCTTTTATTGTTCCACATAACAGACCCAACTTTTGACGTCCTATCAAGGTAAAACGTTCCGCCACTAACCGGATGAAATTTGTAAACTGCGTGACGCCTTATGAGTATTTCCCAACCCAACACGCAGCCGAACCAGCAAGCCGAAATGGCCACCGCCTTCGATCCGCATCCCGTCGAAGCGAAATGGAGCGATTTCTGGCTCGAACAGAATATTTTCACGCCCGGTCCCAGCACCACCGGCAAGAACTACTGCATCACGATTCCGCCACCGAACGTGACCGGCTCGCTGCATCTGGGCCACGCCCTGCAACACTCGATTCACGACTGCCTGATCCGCTATCATCGCATGAAGGGCGACCGCACCCTCTGCGTTCCGGGCACAGATCATGCCAGCATCGCCACCGAAGTGAAAGTTCTCGACCTTATTCGGGAAACCGAGGGTAAATCGCGCCACGAAATCGGGCGCGAAGAGTTCCTCAAGCGCGCCTGGATATGGAAAGAGAAATACGGCGGCACCATCATCAGCCAGCTCAAGGCGCTGGGCTGCTCCTACGATTGGTCGCGCGAACGCTTCACCATGGATGAAGAGTATTCGCGCGCCGTGCTCACCGTTTTTAAAACCTGGTTCGACGAAGGGCTCATCTATCGCGGCCTGCGCCTGGTGAACTGGTCGCCCGGCGCCCAGAGCACGGTTTCCGACCTCGAAATCGAACACCGTGAAGTCAACGGCTCGCTATGGCACTTCCGCTACCCGGTGGAAGGCTCCGATGAATACATCGTTGTCGCCACTACACGTCCCGAAACCATGTTGGGCGATACCGCCGTGGCAGTGCATCCCAAAGACGAGCGTTATACCCACCTCATCGGCAAGCGCGTGTTGCTGCCGCTGATGAACCGCGCCATCACCATCGTGGGCGACGACTACGTGGACGCCAGCTTCGGTAGCGGTGCGGTGAAAGTAACGCCCGCCCACGACCCCAACGACTACGAAATCGGCCAGCGCCACGGTTTGGAACAAATCACCGTCATCGGCTTCGATGCCAATATGACCGAAGCCGCCGGAGCCTATACCGGGCTTTCCCGCGAAGAAGCCCGCAAGAAAGTCGTGGCCGACTTGCAGGAGCTTGGCCTGGTCGAGAAAATCGAACCCTACACCCATTCCGTCGGCCATTGCTCGCGCACCAATAGCGTGATTGAACCATTGCTCTCTGAACAGTGGTTCGTTTCCATGAAGCGACTCGCCGCACCGGTCATCGATGCCATCAAGATGAACCGCGTGCGCTACCTGCCCGAACGGTTTGCGGGCACCAGCCTGGAATGGCTCGAAAATATCCGCGACTGGTGCATCTCCCGCCAGCTCTGGTGGGGCCATCGCATCCCGGTTTGGTACGGTCCGCAGGGTGAAGTCGAAGTTTCCTTGGAACCGATTGAAAAAGAAGGCTGGACGCAGGACAACGACTGTCTCGACACCTGGTTCTCTTCCGCGCTGTGGCCGTTTGCAGTGCTGGGCTGGCCGGCTGATTTGCAGCAGGAGTTCTACCCCACTAACGTGCTCATCACCGGGCGCGACATCCTCAACCTGTGGGTTTCGCGCATGATTCTCACCAGCCTTCACTTCGTGAAAGACGACGGCGCACCGGAAATCCCTTTCCACGACGTCTTCGTGCATCCCACAGTGCAGGACGTGTTCGGTCTGCGCATGAGCAAGAGCCTGGGCACCGGCATTGACCCCATCGGCTTGATTGAAACCTACGGTGCCGACGCTACCCGCTTCGGCCTGTTGCAGCTTGCCACCGGTTCGCAGGACGTGCGCTTCATCGACAATGCCGAGGTCGCACTGGGCGAAAGCTTCGTGCGCAACTGGATGCGCACCAACCGCGGCAAACCCCTGCCGTTGGAATGGAACGAAAAGCCCGGCGACCGCTATCCGCAGATGCAGTCGGCCCGTAACTTCGCCAACAAGATATGGAACGCGGCGCGGTTTGTGTTGGGGAATACGGGAGACGAAATTCGGGAGACGGAATTCGATGTTGCCAAGTTAGATTTGGGCCAGCGTTGGATTTTGTCGCGCTTGAGTGCCACCGCCAAAGAAGTGACACGAGCGCTCGATACCTACGAGTTCGATGCCGCTACCAGCACTCTGTATTCCTTTATCTGGAATGATTACTGCGATTGGTTCCTCGAAGTCTCCAAGCCCAAGATGCGCGAGGGCGATCCGCAAACGCTGGCCGTATTGCATCACGTGCTGGAAGTCTCGATGCGCTTGCTGCATCCCTTCATGCCGTTCTTGAGCGAAGAAATCGGCACTCGCCTTTCACAGGGTAACGATTCGCTCAGTATCGCCTCGTGGCCACAGCTTCCGGCGGCGTATGACGCGCCGGAAATCGAACGCGAGTTCGCCCTGCTGCAGGAAACCGTGCGCACTACCCGCAACCTGCGCGCGGAAGCGAATGTGCCGCCTTCCAGGAAGCTGAACGTTATCTTGGTGGCCTTGGGCGAGAATGCCGAACGCGTATTGGCCGAAAGCACTGGCACGCTCACCCACCTGGCCAACCTGGAAAGCGTAGCCATTGTCGATGCCGATACGCCGCGCCCCCAAAACGCGGTTTCAGCGACTCTGGCCGATGTGGAAATCTTCCTGCCGTTGGAAGGTCTCATCGACGTGGAAAAAGAAACCGCGCGCTTGAAAAAAGAGATCGAGACCAAAGAGAAAGACCTGGCGCGTGTGACCGGCAAGCTTTCCAATGCGCAATTCACCGAAAAAGCGCCGCTGGATATTATCGCCAAAGAAGAAGCCAAGCGCGCCGAACTGGCGACGGCAGTCGAGAAACTGCGCGAACGCCTCAACGCCTTAGCTTAGTTGGAAATTAAATGACACCTAAACCAAACCGTATCAATTCGTGGATCGCCGTTTTCCTCATTGCTGTGCCGTTCTTGTGGGCCGTGCCGACCTATTACTACCTGAGCACCCAGACCAACAAGAAAAGCGCCCAGTGCGAAGCCAACATGACGGAAATCGGCCAAGCGCTGATGGAGTATGCCAGTGAGAACGGCGGCGTTTTGCCCAGTGCCCGCACCTGGGTTCAGGACTTGAAGCTGGAAGGCGACATCCTGCGCTGCCCTGCCGACCACGATAAGGAGCACCCCGTCTCTTACGCCATGAACGCCGCGTTCAGCGGCAAGAAGCTGGCCGATATCAAAGACCCGGCTCATGCCATCCTGATTTACGAAACGACCGGCAAGAGCGCTTCGCCCTTCGGCGGCGATGCCGACATGGTAAAAATCGGCAAGGATACCACCGGCGTCGGACGGCACAACACGGTGGGCTACCGTTTTAACTACTATGTAACTGCCGACGGCAAAGCCTTCTGGCCTCAGGATTTGAAAGAATTTAAGACGCTGCGCTGGAAATGAGAGTCACCCTACCCATCAACGTCGTTGCCTTTGAGACCGATTACGGCGGTGTTGTCTCGAATACACGCTATCTCGAATACATCGAACGCGGCCGCTACGCTCTCTTCCACGCCGCCGGATTTAACATGGAAGACTATACCCGCGAACACCACGTTCTGTTCGTAGTGCGTAAAGTCGAGATTGAATATCTCAGCCCTGCCCGCCATGAGGATGCTCTGGAACTTCAAATCATTGTGGCAGAACATACACGAACTTCCACCGTGTTGAAGTTCGAGTTGCGTCGTAAGAATGAAGAACTGCTCTTGCTCCGCGCCCAGCAAACTTTGGTGTATATCAACGAAAGCTGGCGGCCGGTGCGTGTGCCGCAAATTTTCCGGGATGCTTTTCCGGTGGAAGAGGCTGGCAATTAGGCTCATTCATTAGCCGTAAAAACACAAAGAAGGAGGCACTCTCATTAAAGAGGTGCCTCCTTCTTTTTTACCTGAGGCCATGTTAAAGAACACGGCCACCGGTTTTGTCATCGATGCGGTCGCCGGTGATGGCGTCGGCTGCCTTTTCCGTGATACCACGGGTATCTTCACCCTGGGTGGTGACTCCGCCGGTCTGGACACCGGGAAGATCGTTATTCCCATGCTCGTAATCGCCACTGTAGTTATTGGGAACATCACGGTTGGGAGCATCGCCATAGACCGGATCGACCGGTGTCACGACGACATCCTGCTCTTCAACGATGACTACGGGCTCATCGGCTGCCACATATTCACCGTCATCCAGCGCTACGCCCTCGCCCAAGCCTGTAACGGTATTGTCGTTATCCATCGAATCGACAGCCGCAACCGCCGCACCGCTGGCTACTGCTCCTGCAGCGGCACCAGCCACTGCACCGATTACGGTACCAATGGGGCCTGTCATCGAACCGGCCAGACCTCCGACTACAGCGCCGCCCATACCGCCCAAAGCAGCTCCCTTTTCAGCGTCATTGTGGGGATCATCGTCGATACCATGTTGGATGCCATCTTCACGTACAACTCCGTCGTCATAAATTTTGTCAGTCATTGTTTTCTCCTTGAGTAAGGTTGAATTATAGATGTTGCTATTAGTTGTTATTGCAGTTATCGTGCCACTTCCCAATCTAAATAGGAATTAAGCTTCATTTTTTTAGATTTCTTCTCGCAGGCCGGATTTCTGCCCGCCATCTTGCATGGAATGTGCACCCACTTTTTGGTTGAGTTCCAATTCTTTAACTTGGGGGATCTCCTTTGAAGCATCGTCCTCGGGAGCATATCCAACCAATTCTTTAGCATCGGAAATATCCAGACGTTTGAAACGGTTGTCGCTCAGGCCGTGGAAAATAGCAAATTTAATATCTGCGGCATCGATACATTTGCAAATTAACTGGTTTAAGTCGCGCTGCGAAACCCAGGCATCGACCATACCGATACCGCTTTCCTTGCGCACGGATTCTATGGGTTGAAAAGAGCCGATGCGAATAGCAATGACCGAGAGGTTTTCCTGTTCGGCCATATAGCGGCCCAGAGCCTCGCCGAAACATTTGGAAACACCATAGAGGTCGCCGGGATTGACCGGTTCGCTGGTTTTCACCTGCACATCGGCCGGATAGCCGGAAACCGCATGAATGGAAGAAGCGTAAACCACACGACGGCAACCAGCAGCTTTCGCCGCTACGAACACATTGTAGGTCCCTTCGATGTTGAGTTCGCGAATCGAATCCCACGTTGCAGACGGACTGGGATCGGCCGCCAGGTGCACTACGACATCCATTCCCTGGCAGAGCTGTTTCATCTGCTCCAGATCGGTAATATCCCCCGTTACAACTTCGCCGAACTGTTCGAGTTTTTTGGCCTCTTCATCGTTATCATGCACCATCAAAGTCAGTGCATATTTGTCGTGGGAGTGCCCGGCAAAGTAAGAGCCAATATTACCGGCTGCCCCGGTTACCAGCACCTTACGGCGCAAAGCGGTTGCATCGCTTAATGAGTTGTGATGATTAGCTGTAAAAGACTGAGACATTAACGGCACCTCTTGCATAGATATAGCGCAATTGAGGTGCCGTTAAAAAAGTACGACTAATGTAACTTAGTTCGCTAAAGAACATTAAAAGATATGACAGCCGGTTCGTCCGTGTTTTTCATCGTAGCGCTGATGATATTCCTCACCACGCCAGAACTCGGGAGCCGGTTTTATTTCGGTAGCGATCGGCTTGGGAAAAACCTTGCTGTTGGTAAGCTGTTCGATGAAAGCTTGCGCCGTTTTTTCCTGCTCTTCATCGTGCGTAAAAATGGCAGAGCGATACTGGGTGCCGATATCCGGCCCCTGGCGATTAACTTGCGTCGGATCGTGGATACGAAAGAAAAACGCCACCAGATCTTCGTATTTGACCTGCTCGGGATCGAAAATCACTTCCACTGCCTCGGCGTGGTTCGTCCTGCCGCTACAAACATCGTGGTAGGTCGGATTAAGCGTATGTCCGCCAATATAACCCACCGCCGCATCCACCACACCGGGAATCGAACGAAACGCCGTTTCAACTCCCCAAAAACAACCGGCCGCAAACGTGGCTTTTTGTGTCATTTATTCCCTCTCCTGAATGATCCGGTTCCTGATAATGAGCAAATTTTGCACCCGAAGATCATTTCCAGGCTCTAATTTGCCCTATCTACGTACGCCCCGTTTCAACAGACGCTCCATAAATTCATCGTAGGGTAATCCCAAGGGAGATTCTAAAATTAGATCGCGACCACCGCTTTGCTCGCGTTGTTCTTCCCGCCACCGGGTGAGTTGTGCCAGCAATTCATCGCGAATTTCAGGAAATTCTTCGCTCACATCGCGCCTTTCATCCGGGTCGTCTTGCAAATTGTAGAGCAGCGCTTTTTCTTCACGGGCCTCGCCATAGAAATTCGGCACGGCTTGGCCCTGCCCGTCTTTGCTGATCGGCAAAATCAACTTCCACTGCGACGTGCGCACGCATAACGAAGCCTGGCGCGAACACTCGACGCCGACAAAAAAATCGCGTTCTGGCAGAGTTTGCCCCTGCAACAACGGAGCGAAACTGCGCGCCTCCTGCATATAATCGGGTTTTGGCCACCGGCAGAGTTCACAGAGCGTGGCAAACACCTCATCGGTCGAAACAAAATCGTCGCGGCGCTGTGGCTGTTGCCCCGGTACGCGCCAGATGGAAGCGACGCGCAGGTTGGCATCGTACAGGCCGTGGTGATCGAACCAGAAATCGCCCTCGCCAAAGCACTCGCCGTGGTCGCTCAGCACCACCACGGCAGTGTCATCCCACAATCCCAACGTTTTCACATGATCGAGAATGCGTCCGATTTGCTGGTCGGCATAGGAAATTTCCCCGTCGTACTGCGCCATAATCCAGTCGAAATCTTCGGGTTTTTGAAAATGCATATCCCCCAGAAAGGCATCGTAATACTCCTGGGACAACGCTTTAATCTCTTGCAGTTTTTCCGGTGGATTGGCTCCTTCTTCATAATGCAAGGTATCGAACGGCGCGGGCGGTGCGTAGGGCGTGTGCGGGTCCCAGAGATGCAAAAACAGAAAGAAGGGATCGTCCTTAAATTCAGTCAGGAAATTGATGGTGCGGTCGGCCAACTGTGTGCTCTGCGTGCCGTGCGGCTGATAGAGGAAGCCCGAATAATAGTCGAAACCGCGCGTGAACCAACTGCCGCGTCCGCTGCCCTGCACCGCCAGGTTATCGATGCCGATGGTGGTGTAACCCGCCTGTTTGGCCATTTGCGGCAGCATCTGGATTTCAGGCCGCAGCAATACATCGCCGCCATGCGCCAGGATACCATGACGATAAGGATGCAGACCGCTCAGCAACGTGGTGAACGCCGGGGTGGTGGGAATGCCGGGGGCGAAGGTTTGGGTAAGCAGCGTGCCTTCACTTGCCAGGGCATCGATATTGGGCGAGGTATTTTTATGGTAGTCATAACAGCCGAGGTGGTCGGCGCGCAGGCTATCGACAACGATCATCAGGACGTTCATGGGACTTGGATAAAAACAGTCTGAACAGGTTTATCTTCTTCAAAAATTAAAACCTGCCGCATCGCTGCGGCAGGTTTCGCAATTGATTATACGGCAGCTTCGTCTTCTACATAACCGTGTAGCGGCACCCCGGTATCGGGGTCGTGCGTGGCGTTAAGCTCTTCGGGCTTGGGGATATCCGCGGCGGCCCTATGCTCGCGCAGATGCAATGGCGTGGCACCGGGGCCGGGCACCTCGCCTTCCACCGGGCTACCGATCTTGGTGCCGCAACGGCCCTGCTCCACAATCGGGTCCACGGTGCGCCCGGTTTCCTCCAAACGTTTGGCAACCCAGGCATCCAGGCGAGCCTTCATTTCAGCCACAATTTCGGGATTTTGCTCGGCGATGTTATTCTGCTCGGTTGGGTCGGCTTTGAGGTCGAACAGTTCCTGCATCGGACGGCCATGCGGGTCTTGCTCATAGGCCTGGATAAACTTGTAGTTCTCATTACGCACCGCACGCTTCACCTGCCAAGTGGCTTCGCTCAGGTAAATCTCTTCATAGTTACCATCGCGCTCACCAGCAATCAGCGGCAGCAGGCTCTTGCCTTCCAGGCTGAACTTGTCTTCAATACTGAGCAATTCGCAGAAGGTCGGCAAAAAGTCGGTATTCTGCACAAAGCCAGGCACGCGCTTGCCTTCGGGCAAACGGCCCGGTGCGAAGAGAATCAGCGGCACGTGGATATCGCCTTCATACAGGCCGTGGTGATCGTAGAAGCCGAGTTGCTCGTCGAGAATTTCGCCGTGGTCGGCGGTAATGAGTACTAGCGTGTCCTCTTCAATCTGCTTGAGCGAAGCGAATAGGCGACAAAGCTGCCAGTCCATATAAGCCGTTTCAGCATCGAAGAGCGCATTGACATACTGGGTGTCGGTGACGCCCGGCATCCAGTCGTGGAAATACCACTGGAACATTTCATCGTTCCACGCCGGGTCCATGGAGCGGTTATTCACATCGTAGGGATCGCGATCTTTGTCATAGAACATTTCACGAAACGGCTGAGGCGGCAAATACGGCGTGTGCGGATCCCAGTAGTGCAAAAAGAGGAAAAACGGGTCGTCCTGCTTCTTGAATTCCTCAATCAACGGAATCGCCAGGTCGGTGACGTGTTCGGCGCGGCGCAGCGTGAGCGGATCGGTGCGGTCCCATTCCGGTGTGAGGTATTGATCGAAGCCGCGCGAGAAGTGACGGCCCATGGTATCGACCGCAGCGGTTTTGTAGCCTTTCTCTTTCAAAATTTCCGGCAACAGCGGAATGCCTTCTTCAATCGGCACACCGCCACCGATGTTGACGATGTTGTGCGCAATAGCCTCGCGCCCGGTCAGCATGGTCGTGAAGCTGGGATGGGTGGGAATGTTGGGCGCATAGCAACGCTCGAAAACCACACCCCGCGCCGCCAACGAATCGAGAAACGGCGAGGTGTTCTTTCCGTAACCGTAGCACCCAAGGTGATCGGCGCGCTGCGTATCAAGCGCAATAAAAACAATATTCATGATGATTGATTAACCACAGAGGACACAGAGTTCACAGAGAAAAGGAGAGTTTTGTTCTCACCCTGCGCCTACTGTTCCTCATGGTTTATTATGCCTTTCTAATTTAAGGATAAGATGATGCGAAAAACCCAACTTTTCCTACTCTCTGTGTCCTCCGTGTCCTCTGTGGTTAATTCTTTATAACCTCTTCCACTGTGCCGTTTTCGTGGGAGCGGATAGCGGCTTCGATGACTTCCTGCGCGGCCAGGCCTTCGGCGCCGGAGGCTTCGAGTTCTTCATCGGCAATGACTTGCGAGACGAATTTGTTGATGCGGTTTTTGAAAGTGTCCTGGAAGCTGCCCATGCCGCCGAAAATGCCGTTTTCGATGACGGTTTTTTCGCGGCTTTCGCGGGGCAGGAATTCGAGGCGCTCGTAGACGTTATCGATAATGCCGCGCCCCTTGCTGCCGCCCACTTCACAGCGCTCGATGGGGTGCTGCATGGAGGCATCATAAGAGCCGGTGAGGTGGCCCACTGCACCCGACTCGAACTGCACGTTCATGGAAAGGTTGCTCCAGATTTCGCGGCCCGGGCCTTTGTGCATGAAGCACTGCACGCGCGCGATATCGCCGCCGAAGTAGCGCATAACATCGATGGAGTGCGGATGCAAAGCGCGGATGTGGAACCACGGCGAGCTTTCGTTGGGGTTGTTGATCCACAGCGCCATATTCACAAACAGCACATCGCCCAACTCGCCATCGGTCTGGAATTTCTTGAGACGTTCAGCGGCGGGGGTGCAGCGGTGGTTGAGATTGATGCCGAACTTCACACCTTTCTCTTTGGCCTTGGCCACCATCTCGCGGGCGTGCTCGATGTTGTTAGAAATCGGCTTTTCAGTGAGCGTGTGCTTACCGACTTCAAGAACCTGCATCGTCGGCGTGTAGTGGTCACCGCCATTTTCTACACCCGCTGTGCAAATGCTGACTGCATCGAACTCGGCGTCTTGCAACAGTTCATCGACCGAATAGTAAGCTTTCACACCGTGGGTTTGCGCGGCCTTATCGGCACGATCCTGCTGGATGTCACAGACGCCCACCAATTCAACTTCTTCGTTTTCGTTATAAAAGCGGGCATGGGTATTTCCAATGCCGCCCAGCCCAACCACTGCTACTTTCAACATGAATTCTCCTCTGGAAAATCAACAATTCAATTAATGCTTCACAACATCTTGCACCGTGCCGCTTTCGTGCGAACGGATAGCCGCTTCAATCACTTCCTGCGCCGCCAGCCCGTCTACTCCCGAGGCTTCCAACTCTTCACCGGCCAGTACCTGTTCCACGAAACGATTAATACGCATCGGGAAGGTGTCGTTAAACCCGTTCATGCCGCCGAAGATGCCGTTTTCCACCACGGTCTTCTCACGTGAATCGCGCGGCATGAAATCGAGCTTCTGGTAGACATTCTCGATAATCGCCCTCGCCTTGCTCCCCGCCACTTCGCAGCGCTCGATGGGATGATTCCACGACATATCATGCGACCCGGTGAGGTGCCCCACCGCGCCCGAAGCGAACTGCACGTTGAGCGAAAGCGTGCTCCAGCTTTGCGTGCGACCGGCAGCGCGCAACATGAAGCAATGCACCCGCTCGATCTCGCCGCCAAAGAAGCGCATTACATCAATGGAATGGGGGTGCAGCGCGCGGATGTGGTGATAGGGCAACGGATCGCCGCCCGAAAACCACAACGCCATATTGATGAACAACACTTCGCCCAACTCCCCTTCCTGCTGAAACTGCTTGAGCCGCGCTGCGGCCGGGGTAAAACGGTGGTTGAGATTGATGCCGAACTGCACATCTTTCTCTTTCGCCCTGGCCACCATCTGCCGCGCTTCTTCGATGTTGTTGGAAATCGGTTTTTCACAAAGCACGGCTTTCCCGGCTTCGAGCGCCTGCATCACCGGCTCGTAGTGATGGCTACCGTTTTCCACCCCACCCGTCGCCACACTGACGGCATCGAGCTCTTCGCTGCCCAGCATCGCTTCAACCGAGCTATAAGCGCGCACACCGAACTCATCGGCAAACGTCTGGGCTTTCGCCTGGTCGAGATCGCATACCGCCATGAGCTGCGCGTTGGCGTTATCGCGATAGCAGTTGGCATGTAAGCGTCCGATGTTTCCAGTTCCGATGACGGCGGTTTTTAGCATGACAATAATTGCAATTATATGCGTTACAACAGTAAATTATCCCTTTCACGTCCATCATCCTCGCGAAGGCGGGGATCCAGTACACGGCTTCTTGAATAGGGCAAATTCTTTTTTGCTTATCTCAAGCCTAACGTTAAAGAGAGCAATAAGCCCATTGGATCCCCGCCTTCGCGAGGATGACGGGCTTTGAAGATTTCGCCCTAACATCAAGTCGAAACTCTCAAAGAGATCAGCTCAACTCCTGAAAACACCGGCGCAAATAGCCCCGGCTCTCTGCCGCCACAATCGCACCTTGCGACAGCGAATATTCCTTGGTGCCGATGACTTCCAGGTTCACCGGCCCATCATATCCGGTGCCTTTAAGCGCCTGCAGAATCTCGGGCAAATCGAGCGCACCGCGTCCGGGCGTTTGCTGTACAGGCGTTCCGGGAGGGCCGGGCACGCGCACCGGGCAATCGCGGAAATGCGAAGTAATAATTTTGCTGCCCCACAACGGCGCAACTTCAGCCGGGTTATCATCAGCGCGCGCCAGGTGGCTGGGGTCGAAGTTGAGGCCAATAGCGCCTTCGGTCACTTCGTTCATCAGGCGAACACCGGTCTGGGCATTATAAATAGCCTGGCCCACGTGCGGCTTCACAGCTAACTGTACACCGGCATCAGCCGCCATGAGGGCGAATTCACGCATCAAATTAATGGAGGCCTTAGTCGATTCCTCATCGCCGGTTTTGCCACCACTGCCGATATTGACGATATTGATACCAATTTCCTTAGCCAGCCCAAACAGTGCTTTCAAGCGCTCGGGGTCGTTGGTAGCCGCTTCCATCGCCGTCACGGTCAGGCTATGTCGCGCCAGCAATTCCTTGATTTTGGCAGCATCGTCACCGATGGAGACATGCTCGCACATCCCGGCAATCGCAGCCAGCTCGACATACTCATATCCGGCCCATTCCACATGCTGCAACGCCGTCTCAAAATTGGTCATGGCAAAGACGACCGTGTTCATACCTAATTTCATGTTACTCCTTGATGGGTATTAACCACAGATGAACACAGATGAACACAGATTTTTTAACGGCAGAGCTTAGGATTTAGAACTTAGATCTTAGGAGATGAACCAATAGGCCAAAAGCTCTACTACTAAACTCTAAATCCTCATCTGTGTTTATCGGTGTTCATCTGTGGTTAAATTTCAATCCTTTTTCCTTCTTTTGCGCTTCGATATGCGGCTGCGCACATTTCTACGCTGATTTTTCCTTCGCGGGCCGATACGGTTGGGGGCCGGTTGTTTTTCAGGTTGTCGATCCAGTCGCGTGGCACGGCTTTGATACGTTCGCCGTGGCTTTGCGGGAGTTGATAGTCGAAATATTCCCAGGTGCCGGTTTCGCTGCTGTAGAGCTTGAGGCCAATAGCATCGGCAGGCAGGTCTCTGGTGGAAACGGCATCATCGTAATTCTGGATGATGACGCCTTTATCGCCGTACACCTCGCAGGTGTTTTCACCGGCCAATGTCACCGATGAATTGAGCAGCGAACCCAGAGTTACACCGTTTTCGTTTTGCCATTTATAGATTGCGATTCCGCAATCATCGGGCGCGACGTTGGTGAGGGTATTTTCAATTTCAGCCATCACGCTTTGCGGTTTGCCCAGCATCCAGTAAAAGAAATCGGTGGCGTGAACCGCATCGTCAAAGAACATGCCAACGTTTTGCTCGGCATTAAAATGCCAGGCCCCGGCGCTGTTGATAAAGCCCTGATTGAAGAGCACGTTGATGCAATGACGGCGGCGAATCGTACCCACACGACCGACTTTACCCTCATCGATCCAACGCTTGATTTGCTGGTTCAGCGGGTCGCAGCGCATCTGGAATGCCATCTGGAAATGCACGCCGCTTTTCTCGACCGCCGCGATAATACGGTCGCAGTCTTCCAGCGTAGTTGCCAACGGTTTCTGGCAGAGGATGTTTTTACCGGCTGCGCAAGCCAATTCGATCAGCTCGACATGCCGGTTCGTCTCGCAGGTGACAATCACGGCATCGATATCCCCCCGTGCCAGCAAGGCTTCGGGGGTCGGTTCAAACGCCAGGCCGAAACGCGCGGCGGCATCTTGCCCTCGCGCAGCATTATCGTCCCATGCCGCCAGCACCCGGGCATCGTCGAACTGCTGTATCGCTTCGCAATAGGCTCCGGCATGACCGTGTGCAAATGAGAGCACACCAACTCCGAAAGTTGACATACAGTAATCATAAGACGTCATTACAATGCGCTGTATGGTTGATTCCCTTGAAGATAGGGGTCGATCCTGCTACATTGCGTTACAAGAAAAATAACCATGAAAAGGCAAGTTTTGCGTTCGCGGGTCTATCTCGATGCGGGGTTCCCGCTCTTCGTGATGGAGGTCGAGCAGAAGGCCATGCCGTCTCACACCCACGATTTTCACGAGATGGTCTATGTGCGGCGCGGGCGCGGCACCCATCTCATCGAAAACGTGCCCTATCCCATCCGCACCGGCGACGTCTATTTCCTGCGTCCTGGCGAGGCCCATGCCTACCTGCCCGATTGCCAGAGCCTGCACATCATCAACGTGCTGTGGCAACCCAGCCTGGTGCGTGAGGTCTTACTTGCCGACGGCCCCCTTACCGGCATAGAGCAGCTTCTTCAGCCACGCCGCAAAAGCACCGCTCATTTCGAGCGCCGCCTGCACCTCACCGGCAATGCCGCATTTCGGGTGGAGAACCTGCTCGATGAAATGCGCCGTGAAATCGAAGCCGCCAAAATCGGCGCACCCGCTCCCGGCAGCAATGCCCTGCTGCGCCACCTGTTTTGCGCCTTGCTGGTGCTGCTGTCACGCGCCGCCTCGCCCGAAGCCAAGCCAAATGCGCAGAGCGTGAACAGCGCCGCTCAAACCACTGTGGCGCGGGCCATTGCCTATCTGGAAGAGCATTTTACGGAGAGCGTACGGGTGGATGATGTGGCGTCCCACGTCGCACTTAGCCCCGGCCGTTTCGCCCATCTTTTCAAAGCCCAAACCGGGCGCAGTGTTATTGAGTATCTACACGAATTGCGCATGGAGAAAGTTTGTGCGGCACTCCGTGAGACTAATCTTGCAGTGCAAGAGATCGCAGGAGAAGCCGGTTATAATGATGCAAGGTTCTTCCACCGTATTTTTCGACGACATACGGGATGCAGTCCGAAGGAGTATCGAGCACGGTTGTTGGATTCTTAAATGAAACAAAGCCTTAGTAAATACGCTATTATTTTTGGAGTCGGACTCACGGGGCTGCTCGTCGCAGCATTCTCCTACTTCCTTGCTGACACATATTTACCCAATCTCTACTTTGAAACGGGCGGTATCAGAAACAGAGAATACCACCCACTCCACCTTCTCATCTTTGCTTATATTGGGGGAGCTTATTGGCTTTCCCAATATAAACACCCCAAAGCATCCTTATTTCTCAAAATTATAGCCACGCCGGGTTATCTCGCCATACTGGCTTTTGTCGTGTTTGTTTTCATCGGCCCCTTTTGAACGGAACGCCTTATGCCCTTGAAAAAAGATAAACAATTCAACACTTGTGAAGCACGTGCTGTAGGGTGTTTGCTCGGCGGTATCCTCGGGCCGTTAGTCATGTTTGGACTCTTTTACCTCGACGCCTTCCTCCACCCGAACGAAGAAGCGGGCGGCATTTTGGGTTATTTCTTTCTCCTACTCATCTCCATACCAGCCGGTGCGATTCTGCTGGCGATTTTTGCGCCTTTGCTCCTCAAACTCATAGTGAAAGGCTGGCAACGTATTTTCATCCGCCATAATTCATAACCACCCGTCATTAAAAAAATGTTTAGAACTCCAATCTGCGGGGTATAATACAACTATACACCTATAGTTGTATTGCACGCTTATGTCCACACTCATCGACCGCCATTTAAAAATCCCCCAATATTTGCAGTTGGCCGAGCATCTGCGCGAGCAGATTGAAAGCGGGCAGTTGCAACCGGGAGATCGGCTTCCTTCGTTCAATGAAATGAAGGCGCAGTTCGATGCAGTGCAGCGCACGGTGGAAAAAGCCCACGCCCTGCTGGAAGGCGATGGCCTCATCCGGCGCGAGGCCGGGCGCGGGGTATTCGTCAACCAGCCCGCGACACAAACCAAAACCGGCAACGTGGGGTTCGTGCTGCCCCACAACATGCAGCCCGAACGCGATATGACCTACTGGGGATTGGCACTGAGTGGCATTCGCCAGGCGGCGCGCGACCGCAACTATCACCTGCTGCTCATAGACGAAGACGATTCGTTCAATCGCTGGGACAAAATGGACGGCGTGGTGCTCTGCGATACGCGTGACCCGCGAAACCTCGAACGCGCCATGCCCAGGCCACCGGTGAATTTTCCGGCGGTTTCCATCTTCAATAAAATTCCCGGCACCGCCTGCATCACCACCGACGATGCCGATGGCTTCTATCAGCTCACCCGCCATCTTATTGAGCTTGGGCACACTCGCATCGCTTATCTCGCAACTATTACGAAAGAAATCCATCAATTGGAAGTACGTCGGCAGGGATACCTTCGGGCCTTACGTGAAGTTGGCATAGAACCCGATCGGCGCTGGCAGTGCGATATTCGTAAACGTCCGGAATGGAACGGTTTAATCAGTTGGTATCCATTAGCGGGAGAATATTACATTAAGCAGTGGCTCGAAACCGACTGGCACGAATTAGACTGCACCGCCATTATTGCCCAAAACGATGCTGTAGCGAAAGGGGCAATGAACGTTTTTGAGAACTCTGGAATAAAAGTTCCCGAGCATATCAGCATCGCTGGATTCGATGGCCTGCCGCTTTATTCAAACGATCTACTCTTGACAACAGCCAAGGCCCCGCTTTTTGAAATGGGTCTGCAAGCCATGAACTCGCTGCTCGATTGGCTCGAAGATTCTCACATGGTGCCACAAGATATCCATCTACCCGTCGAGCTTATTAAGGGAAACACCACCGCTGCACCTGCCTTACAAAAACAGGAGAAATTACTATCCATATAAAGAGAGGTCAAGTCATGAAAAAGAAAGGTTTCACACTCATAGAGTTACTTGTCGTTATTGCCATTATATCGATACTCGCTGCGATCTTATTCCCGGTTTTTGCCCGTGCGAGGGAAAATGCAAGACGTGCTTCTTGCCAGAGCAATTTGAAACAAATTGGTTTGGGCATGATGATGTATACCCAGGATTACGATGAAAGGTTTCCACTGACTTGGAATAATTATTCGGATTTGACTATTCGGCCATTTGGCTGGGGCGATGTAATTGCGTCGTATACCAAGAGCGACCAAATATATAAATGCCCCAGTGCCACCGGTGCCACGTCTTCCGCCCCTGGCACAGTTGGTTATAGCAGCTATAGCTATAATATGATGCTTACCAGCAGTGCAACCGGCAGTGGAATGGAAGGTAAAAAATTATCGCATCTTACGCAGCCCACCATTACGGTTCTCAACCTGGATGACGTCGTTCACACTGCCCGCTCCTGGAGTTGGGGTTGCGAAACTCGCAATGCTTGCACGGTAGCCGTAGGTGCAGCATTAGCTAAAAATGCCGTAGCTACCCGCCACTTAGATGGTATCAACATCCTACTCGCCGATGGCCATGTCAAATGGTATAAAGCCGCTAGTAGCGACACTCTCGCCAATGTCTACAACTGCCTCACACCGGGCACAACTTCGCTTAACAATCCGACTTTCAACCCCACGCCATAACCCCAGCAGTTGTTGTGACAATCTTTTCAGGTTTTTTCATAAAAATATATCGCCAGCATCCCCCTATTATGCACTCACTCAACAGCTTTATTCAGGCGACAACCTGTCTTACCCTGGCTTCCGTAACCAGTCTGGGTTTGACGTTGACAGCCCAAGCCGACCTCACACTCTCAGCCGACAAACCCATTGCCATCATTCTTCCGGCTCAAACCATCCCGCCCGAAGAAACCGCCGCACAGGAATTGCAGCACTATCTTGGCCAAATCACCGGGGCCACCGCAAAAATCCAGCGCGAAGGCGAGCCGCTTGCGGCTGGTAGCGCACCCATCTATGTCGGTGCGACCCAGTTCGGCAACCGCCATGTTAAAGGTGCAAAGACCTTCGGCGATGAAGAATGGCTGATGCAGACCGAAGGCGACACTCTCATCCTCACCGGCGGTCGCCCGCGCGGCACGCTGTATGCGGCCTACCGCTTTCTCGAAGAAGTGGGTGGCGTGCGCTGGTGGAGCGCCTGGGAAGAAAGCGTCCCCAAAGGCACGGCACTCAATGTGCCCACTCTCGCCAAGCGTGGCCAACCTTCTTTCCGCACCCGCGATATCTTCACCATCTACGGCAACGATGAAGGCCGCTTCATGGCGCGCAACCGCCTCAACCGCCAGGGCGATGCCAAGGTCTCTGCCAAGTACGGTGGCAGTCGCGATTATGGTCCTCCCTATCACGTCCACACCTGGTTCAAGTTTCTTCCGCCGGAGAAGTATTTCAAGGACCATCCCGAGTGGTATCTCGTGCCCGGTGGCGGTGCTCCCAATGTGCGGACCAGCCAGCTTTGCCTGGCCAACGAAGAAATGCGCCGTGAGTTTTTGAAAGTGTTGCGCGAGACCATTCGCACCGCCAGCCAAAAAGCCATTGCCGAGCAACTGCCGCCGCCCTATGTCTACAGCGTTTCACAGGAAGACAACCGCACCAGCTATGCCTGCGAGCATAACCAGAAATTAGCCGAGCAGGAAGGCTCCGAAGCAGCGGTTTTGCTCGACTTCGTGAACTATCTGGCCGATGGCATCAAGGACGAGTTCCCCGATGTCTATCTCGACACCCTGGCCTACTTCAACGGCGAGAAAGCGCCCAAAAATATGCGCGCCCGTGACAACGTCATCATTCGCCTCACCGATACGCAAAGCAACGTTTTGCTGCCGGTGACCGCCGAGCGCAACCGCGCCATGCGCGAGAATGTGGAAGCCTGGGCCAAGCAGTGTAAGAACCTGCGCATCTGGGATTATGCCATCACCTACGATTACCCGCAGGTGCCGACTCCCAACCTCTCGACTTTTGCCCCGGACCTCCGCTTCTTCCTGAAAAACAACGTGGAGGGCATGTTCATCGAGTTCGAAGAGCCGCTCAAAGCCGATATGCGCGAGGTGAAATTGTGGGTGCTCATCAAGCTGTTGGAAGACCCCTCCCAAGACCCAGAGGCGCTGATAAAGGAATTCACCGACGGCTTCTACGGCCCCGCCGCGCCTCAGGTGCGCCAGTATCTCACCCTGCTGCAAAAAGCCGCCGATGCCAGCGGAGCCGATGTCGACTGGTTTGCCAAGTTGCCGCGCTTCAACTATCTCACGCTCGACTTCCTGCAACAAGCCGACCGTATTTTCGAGCAAGCCGCTAACAACGTTTCTTCCGACCCGGTCCTGTCTCAGCGGGTGCGCAATGCCCGCGCTACGGTCGATATCGCCATTATCCGCCGCTATCGCAGCTTAGTGCAGCAGTGGGTCCAGTCGGGTAAATCGCAAGACACTATGCCACTCGACCGCAACATCGCAGCTAAACGCTATGTGCAAAGCTGGAAGGAACAGATCGACTTGCGCCTGCCCGAAGCCGTGCGCGCGGCCAGCCACCGCGATGCCGATGCCGCCATGGAAGGCTATACCATGGGGCCTGCCTACCTACCGGCCCCGGCCAAGTTTAAGGATGTCCCAAGCGACAGGCTCTTTACCTATAGCGCGCTCGATACCCGCAACTATCGCAACCACGCCAAGGTCGTGGCCGACGCCGAGGCCGAAAGCGGCATGGCTACCCGCCTGGAAGTTCCGCCCAGCGAACTGGGACGCTATAAAATGCCGACCGCAGGTGGCGTATACAGCATCGATACGAAAGCCAACATGCTCACCGGTAGCATCCAGGCGGCCGATGTTCCCGGCCCCGGCTACCACTGGTATAAACTGGGCGAAACCAAGCTGACCGGTTCGGACTACCTCTACATTACCTGGGCCTGGTGGATTCAAGCCGATCTCATCGATGCCTACAATCCGCAAGCACCCGACACGCAATATGAAGTGTGGGCCAGCCTGAAGTTTGAAGGGCCGGATTTCCCGCACCCCAAAGCTGGAGATAAAAATGCGGTTTATGTGGAGAGGATGGCGTTGGTGAAGAAGTAGGTTTTCCTCATAAAATGAATAAAAAATGCTCCGCTTTGAAAGACAAGCGGAGCATTTTTATTTTTGAGAACTTATACCAATCCTTCCCGTATCGCGGTAGATAGTAGACAGGAAACAGGAAGGTAACCAGACTTTGATGGCTACCGTAAGCATCCCACGCCCATCATCCTCGCGAACGCGAGGATCCAGTACACAGCTTTTTATTCAAGGTAAAAGCAAACTGCTTATCTCTAAAGTAGGTTTCCTGTATTCTGTTTTCTTGGTCACAACAGAGGAGGTTTTTTCAGGATTGATATTAGACACCGACACAACGCGGTGACAAGTCACCGCACTCCAAAAAAGGCGACGCAACTCACTCCGCAAAATACGGTTCCAGGTCATATGCCTCGGTATCGTCGCTACGCATAATGCTTTCCAACTGCTTACGCTTTGCCAGTGGTTCCAGGGAAAGAGTCTCTACCTGCCCCACCCGTTTTTGAGCGGAGGGCAGAACTTTCTTATCCTTCATCGCCCACTGCGCGACCAAAATTTCCTTCTCTTTATACTGCCCGTTTTCAACCGACAGCACTTTATATTTGGTGAAAATCAGCGCGTCTTTATAGGTCACTTTCTGGGGCTGCGGCATGCGCGAAGTCGAAACCACTTCGGCTTTCACCACCAGGTTGTTGCCGCTGATTTTGGCAACAGGCTTTGGAGTTGCGGTGAGCTTAGCGGCGGGGACTTCGGTGGCTTTGGGCGTCACCACGGCAGCGTCTTGCGGGGTATCGCTTTCAGGCGTGGGAACTTCGCCCTGCTTCTGGATAGCCGGTTGCGGTAAGGCCGAAGGCACGGCCTTGGGCTTGTTAGGCTCGGCTTTCTTTTCGGGTTTGCGCTCGACAGTGTTGGGAGCGGCCTTCACAATAACTTCAGCCTTATCGCCTTCTTCAGGCACAGCCTCGATGCGCACAGTTTCTTTTTCGGTGGTTGTTATCACCGGCTGCTCCACCTCTGCCGCTGGCCGCGAACCACATCCTGCCAAAGAACAAACCGCTAATATCGCCAACAATTTCCAACTTACATTTTTCATCTTTAAAATTCCTCTGCGATCTCTGCGTCCTCTGCGGTGAATCCCTCACGGCAAAGGCACAATTTTCCAATCCCCAAACGCCAGGTCGCGCATGGAGAACTGCCAAATTACGACTTTTTTATTCTTCAAACGTTCCGGGTTGCTGCGTAGCTCCTGCGCCAGCCGTTGGCGAGACGTAGAGGCGCCCCCGGCGTTCACAATGATGCTATCGACAGGGCGTTTCAAATATCGTGAAAGTTGAGCGCCCAGCCCCGCACCCTGCCCCCAACCTAATTCCGGCATGCTGTAAATATTGCTGAAGCTATCGCCCAGAAGCAACACCTCTGCCGACGGATCGGGCTGCCACAAGCGGTTCTGGCTATCGAGCACCTGTTCAATAGTTACAGTTTGTGAGAACTGGCTGTAATCGAGAAGCGAAAGTGCCCGCGCCGTATCGCCAATGTTGGTGATGGTTTGGCGGCGCGTATGATAGGCAACGATCGCCCCTTCAAAAGACGAGCCGTTAATATAATCTGCCAGAGACTCGGCCACGGCTTGCATTGCCTCGGGAGTCCAATGGGTATCGGTTTGCAAAAATTGTGGTTCACCAGTTTTGATTTTACGGTCATGCAAGAGATGGGTCGGTTCAAAGGTTTGCACGACCTGGTCAACAATCGAAAACAACCACGGCGTATAGGACACATTTTGCAGATTTGATATCAAGGGAGGGTTTGCGGGCAAAAGCCATTCAGCTTCCAACATCGGCTTGACGGGCACCGGCATGAGAACCAGCTTGATGTTGCGAGCTTCAAGCTGCCGGCGAAAATCGGAAATGGCAAGGATTGAATAAACATTCAGCGACGCGCCTTCGCCAGCAGTGCGCTCGCGTTGGCGCAAAGTTGCCGGGTCATTAAAGCCCCTTTCGGCCAGGTAATCCACATCGGGCCGATGGAAGAGCCAGCGTTTGCCATTGCTGTCAGTCGCGCCTAAATATACTTGCTCGTTTCCCACTCCCGCGCGCAGCAGCATACTTGAAGCGCGGGGCAGCAACCACTGCGCCACCACTGAATCGTCTTCGAGTTTTTCTTCGTGGGTTTTGAAGCGATCGGCGTGCGGCACAAGCGCCCAGGCATCCTGCCAACTGCGTACGCTTTTTACTTGCTGCCAGGTTGGGAGTTCACGCGCGGCATCGAGAGCGCCACCGAGCACCACCCTTCCCTCTTTCACTTCAAACAGCGCCTGTATCAGTGGCACGGCGAAGATGGTGAGCAAAAACGCCAGCGTCAGCAGCCAGCCGGTGCCGCGCGAAATCTGGGTGTGCTCCAGCGCCAGTTTCGCTTCTTCTTCGCGTCCGAGTTTTGGTTTGCGCTCTTCCATGTTGGTGCGTTACGAACTCCCCTCCCTCAGGGAGGGGTTGGGGGAGGGAGTCGGAGAGTAGACGTAACGATGAATTATGAATACTGAATGATGAACCCAAGAATGAAAACGGATTTGTTTAGCATTCCGTATTATGCTTCAAATCCCCCACCCAACCTCCCCCTGAGGGGGAGGAGTTAGGCTCCGGTTGCCTCCCCATCTCCTATCTCCCACCTCCCATCAAAATATAAAATAAATAAACGGATTATAAGCCTGCGTCAACAGCACCACGATCGAAACCCAAAACGCCACCAAACAAAAAATTGCCTTGGGCAGAGTGAGGTGTTGCGTCCAATCCCACGGCGAAGGACAGCGCCACGCCACCAAGCCCGCCAACAAAAAGCTGAAGACGTAATAAGGTTGATAAATCACCGCACTCACCAAAGTCGCTCCGGCTTGCGGTGCTGGCCCGCCGCCAAAGAGCGTGCCTAAGAAAGTCAGCGCATGGGTAAGGTCGGCGGTGCGGAAAAACACCCACAATAAGAGCACCAGAAAGAAGGTCGCCCCCACCCGCAAGAAGCGTGGCAACCGGCTATAAAAGGTGCCGCCCAGCTTCTTTTCGAGCGCCAGCAGCCCGCCATGTAAGCCGCCCCAGATGAGGAAATTCCAACTCGCACCATGCCACAGGCCGCCCAGCAGCATAGTGACGAGTAAATTCCAGTAGGTGCGGCTTTCGCCTTTGCGGTTGCCGCCCAGCGGGATATAAAGGTAGTCGCGCAAAATCGTGGAAAGCGAAATATGCCAGCGCCGCCAGAAATCGGTGATGGAATCGGCCTGGTAGGGCGTCTCGAAGTTCTTGGCGAACACGAACCCCATCATCAGCCCCAGCCCCACCGCCATATCGGAGTATCCGGCGAAATCGAAGAAGATTTGGAAGGCATAGGCGGTGAGGCCAAACCACGAATCCAGCGGCGACATCGGCCCGGCGTTGAACACGCTATCGGCGATTTTCCCGCACGGGTTGGCCAGCAACACCTTGAGCGCCAGTCCCAGCGAAAACAGTGCTACGCCGCGCGCGAACTTATCGAGCGTATGGGTGCGCTCGGTCATCTGGTCGGCCAGTTCGGCATAGCGCACAATCGGCCCCGCCACCATCTGCTGATACTGCGCCACGAAACAGGTGTAGTCGTTCAGGCTGCGCATGGCGCGCGTCTCACCGCGATAGACGTCGATGGCGTAAGAGATTTCCTGAAACACGTAAAAACTGATACCGATGGGCAGCGCCACCCGCAAAAAGTCGTGTGTCTGCCCACTGGAAATACCCAGCCAGCCAACCAGGGCGTGATAGTTGTCGACCGAAAAGTTGAAGTATTTGAAGAACGCCAGCAAACCGAGATCGACAACCAGCGCGGTGATGAAAGCCGTCTTTTGAATCCGTGAACGCGGGCCGCCTTTTTCTAAAATAGGTATCGGCTCTTTCCAGTTGCGAAAACCGTTATGAGCTTGCACCCGCGCCAGCACATAGTCAAGTAGCGTGGTGCCGACAAGGAAGAACACAAACTCCGGGCTACCCCAACCATAGAAAATGAGGCTGGTGCAAGTCAGCAGGAAATGCCGCGCCGGTCGCCAGGGGATGGGATAGTACAGCAAAAGCGAAAACGGCAGGAAGTAGAAGAGGAAAATATAGCTGCTGAAGACCATTATCTTGGGAGGCTGTCAAATAGCACGCAAAGCCTTCGGCTACGGAAACTTCGTCGCAAGTTTTCGCAATTAACGGCGGGATGAATGTGGTTTTATTTTAACTGGTCTGTTAGCGTCCCACTCCAAGAGCAATCTTCTGCCATCCGGCGCTTTCCGTAAATTCTGATGCGGAAAAGCACCAGATAATCCATTTCTTATTTTTAAGATAGCTGGGATTTTCTTTGATGCGACGCATGAGAGAAACACGCGCTGGCGTTGCACCTGAGCCGCGCACACCCAAAAGATCAATTGGCTGGCCGAAGCGATACGCCAATTGATCGGCTAACCCCGCACCTTTGGTGTGCATGTCGCCGCCTTCGTGGAAGACAAGGGTGTGGCTATCGCCCAACAGAAGAACCGGGCTATTGCGGGAGTTAGGCACGGGAATAAGGTTGTTTTTGTCCTTCAAATCAGGAGCGCCGATGAAAGTGGCGTTTAAAGTCTCGCGTGCCGGTTTTTTCACGTTCGACGGCAAAGCGTCCCAGAGATCACCTTTAATCGTCAGCGGTTTGGTGCGGGTTACATAGTGATTCTTTTTGCCCGGCAGGCTGCCTATCTGGCGGGAAATCGCACTGGCGGCCAGCCCCACGCCCCGCGACGACCAGTGGGTATCTTGCTTGCAAAACACCGCGCCGCTCTGGCGGGTGTTGAGGTATTCGCCGGTGAGGTCAAGCACCGAAACGCCGCGCGAACGCAGCAAGCGATAGAACTCCTGATGCGCGCTGTCGAGGCGTCTCATCGGCACGGCGCGGCTGGAGATTTTGTCGGCATAGACGATGGATTTGGGCGGCACCGGCACCAACAGCAGCTTTACTCCGGCTTTATCGAGTTGGGCTTTGAAATCGAGAATAGCAGGCAGCGGATCGGCGTTTTCAGGGCGCACGGCGCGCGAGACTTTTTTCGCATCAGCACCCCAAAAGCGGCCCACCGAAACACTGCGCACTTCGGGAGCGAAAAACAACCAGCCATCGCGACCGGTTACTACAGAATCATAGTTTTTATCGGCGGCCTTCACTTTGGCTGCCAGGTCGGCACGAAAGGTGGCCTCGTTGGCATGGGTAGCGGCATTCCCGGCGCAAAGAGCGGCGATAATAATAAGCGTGGTTCGCAATGAAAACATCTTCTTTGGGACAATCATAAGTTTATAGTGTGGCATAAGCAACGCCTCAGTCGCGGTGAACCGTTAACGCTCGTACTCCCCTCTCCTGTTCTGGGAGAGGGGCCGGGGGTGAGGGGTGAGCCTCATACCTCACTTCAAACACTGAACAAAGCTCACAGCCCGTTCCCCTCACCCCTGCCCTCTCCCCGAAGGGGCGAGGGGGCATACTTGGTTCACGACAACGGATCACACGGAATACCTTGCCATTCTCCTCACCTACCGCTACTCTTAAATCATGGAACACTCCATTCCGGCGGAAGCGCGCCAACTCAGGCAGTTATTGCAAAACAAGCTGATTCCCATGGCCCAGAGCGGCGCACCACTGGTGCTCTTCGATACTCCGCCACGCTGTTCGGTTCCCTGCGACATTCGCACTGAAACCACGGCGCCCCTCTCCAAACCGCAACACCGCAAAAGCTATCCGATGTATGCGCTATGGCGCAAGGAAAACGTCAACTCCATCGCCGTTCCGGCGTTGGGTTGCATCTACGATGGCATGTGCGAATATGACATCCGTGATACGGCACCACCCCGCAACCGCCGCTGGGTGGTCCCTCTCAAAAGCGGCACTTTCTTCAACGCAAAACCCAATACCGCTTTTACCGCTAAAAAACTCGCCTGGGAAGGGCCACATTCCGAAGCCAGCTATGCGCGTGGATTGATCTTTCACCTGCGCCACGACGGTGTAAACTGTCACTTCTTCACGCAAGATAAAGGCAAAATATGGTATCCGCCCAATCTCTTCCTGCACGAACCATCGGTCTATGCGCTGGGCGAACGCATCATGCAGGAGTGGCGGCGGCCCGAGGAAACTTCCTACGCCATCATCTATTACTATCACTTGCTGATTTTCCATCTCCTACGGCGCTGTGTGGATGAGAAACGGTATATTCTCCACCCCCACCCCACCTTTCACACACTGCCCGATACCCTGACCGCACCGCCCGATGCTGATACCTACGATTTCCTCGCCAAAAGCCGTATCATGCAGGCGCAGGATTATATTGACGAGAACCTCTCCAACAACTCCCTCACCGGCCAGCAAATCGCCTTGCACGTTGGGCTTTCGCAACGCCACCTTAATCGACTCTTTAAAGAAAATGCCGAGATGACGGTTTCACAGTGCATCCAAAACCGCCGGCTGGAAAAAGCCCGCCTTTTGCTCGATAGCCCCGGCATTCTCATCCGCGACGTCGCTCGTTACTGTGGTTTTAGCCAACCGTCACACTTCAGCGCCTGGTTCACCCGCCATCAGCAACAATCGCCGCAAGAGTATCGAAAACGCCAGAACCGCGATATGTCCTAAATCTACAAAAGATGTCCCGATAAGATATTTAAAGTTACAATTTATTGTTCCCCGTCCCGTTAGCCAGACTATGGATTGGGCCATAATAAATGATGTTGGTGCAAAAAACTATTTAAGTCACCAAACTTCTATTTTGCAAGGAAATCTACGGACATGCGATCACAACAACGAAAAGCATTTACCCTTATAGAACTTTTGGTCGTCATAGCCATCATAGCTATTCTGGCCGCGATTTTATTCCCGGTTTTCGCACGCGCCCGCGAAAATGCCCGGCGCACCAGTTGCCTGAGCAACGTCAAACAAATGGGCCTGGCCATCATGCAATACACGCAGGATTATGACGAGCAGTATCCCAACATTTTCCAGCCGCGACCCGGCGCGGTTGCCGCCGATATGCCGGATGGAAGAATCTGGACCACTTCGGGTGGAAACCCACTGATTCTCTGGCAACAGTTGACATTTCCCTATCACAAGAGCATCCAGGCTTTTGTCTGTCCGTCCTCGGATATGAGCGTTTCACCACCCGTCAGTGGGCATTATGGTGCCAACCTCTGGGTTATGAAGCGCCCCGACGTCCCCGACAACATCCCACTTAAAATGGCGGCGATCCAGGCTGCGGCATCAATTTACATGTTTATGGACTCCGGCTCTTACAGCACTTATCATACTTACGCCGACACCGGCGTCGGTAACATCTCTTACGTCCCTGGCACCGGTGAAGCAGGAGGCAGTTGCACCGGTTTCACCACTTCGACCGCCGGGCAGCAGGGACTGGCAGACTGCCAGAAGGGACGGCATTTCGGCGGTGTGAACGTGGGGTTTGCCGATGGCCATGCCAAATGGCTCAAGACCAGCACGCTGAGAACCGAAGCACTAAAGCCTTTGCCCAATCGCTATGGTGCGTGGAACCCGGCCAATTCGTAATAAATTCACCTTCACAAAATGTGCTCACAACAAAAGGGACGCAATTCCGTGTCCTTTTTGTTCTAACGGTTCTATAGCTCATCCGGTATATTCGCATATGTTCAAACTTCAATGTCGTATCGCTCTTCCAAAAGTCGCAGCAATTTGTCTCACACTCTGCACCGCCCACCTCTTCTTGCCCGTGGCACACGCACAAACCGACCTGACCGAATTGACGAAAGCACCTTCGTTCAAGCTGGAATCGGGCGATTTGATGCTGCGCTTTCAGCCGTCTCGTGCCTGGACGTTCGATGAAATCCGCTGGAAAGGCCAACTGTTGACCAATCCCAGCAGCCAAAGCGGGCTGGTATTGAGCACCGGGCCGGGCAAGTTTTGGGGAGGGAGCCACAATGAAGGCGGTCTGGAAAAAGTCCTTTCCGTGTCACTGGCGATTGAGGGCAAACCTGCCGATCACATGGCCGGTGGAGTATTTCGGGGCAGGAATATCGAGCTGACCAAAAAAACGCAACTGGCCGATGCACAGGTTCAAAGTATCATCCGCCTCAAAGACGGTATCCTGGAATGCGAGCAAGCTCTGACCATGCAGCAGGAGATGTCTATAGACCAGGTCTACGCCTTCATGTTCCCCTGGACGACCCACACCAAGCACTGGCTGTCAAAAACCGTCAATGATGTGACGCGTGAAGGTGATTTCGGCGGTACGGCGCAAAATTGGGAGTTGCGCGACGATGTACAATGGTCCTCGGTGTACAATCCCGAAAATAACGTTGCGGCGCTCACGCTTTTTTCACCCAATTCGCAAAAAGGACAAGGGATAAAACACGCTTACTGGGTCAGGCCCGGCGTATGGAACACCGGCGGTGTCTATCACAAACAGTATTATCAACCTCTCCACAAAATCACGCTGCCTAAAGACTCCACTTATCACTGGAAAGTCAGGGTAACGTTCCTGTCTGTCGCAGCCGATCAATGGAAAGAGGCCGTACAAGAAGCCGCCAAAAGCTTGATGACCGCGTCGTAATTTCTCCCCTGATTTTTCAAGGCTAATCCATGATAACTCGCAATTCTTCACTTCCTCTCTACGCCTTAATCGCAACTCTATTCACCACATTCTCTGGCGTCGCCCAACCACAAACGGCGACATCTACCGTGACTCAACCGCAAACGGGCGTGACGATGATTCGTTCCGACGACGGCGCGTTCGGCGGCTCTTCGATGGGCACGACACACCAGAACACCGCCGATTATCAGATCGAGAAAACGCTGCACATTCCGGGCGAGGCTTTGCGGGGTGTCGAACAGGCACGACTGCGCGTGTATATGACGCTACGCGACAACTCACGCGCCGGCAACACTCCACCCAACGGCATGGATGAAGCCTTCGAGTTGCTCGTGAACAGCAAAACTTTTTTATATCAGACCAACGATCCGGCGCTCCCTGCGGTGGGAAACGCCGCCCCGCGCTGGCAGTGGCACGACTTCGCCATTCCCGTTGGCAACTTGAAACCCGGCGCCAATACCTTTGCATTTCGCAAAACTCCTTCCGATAAAAACGACGATTTCCTCTATATCGGTATCGATTCGTCATCCGCGCATGGCCACAGCCGCGCCTCGTTGGACGGCGGCAAAACATGGTCGCAAACCAGCCTCAACGCCATCGGCGCCAGTGGCGAATATATGATTCGGCTACTGCTTTTAAAAGAAACCCCGCGTAGCCAGGCAACCTGGACACCCCAACAAACCACCGATCCACAAAAGCTCATCGGCTACAGCGAAGGTAACGGCAGCAAACGTGTGTTCGAACTCGATTCCTATCGCTTCGATGCAGCCCAACCGTTTCAAGTCGAAGTCGATTACCGCGGCACGCCGCCAACATTGCATTGGTTCAATGAAACGGGCGCGCCCGTCGCAGTGAACAACACCGTGCACAACGGCACACTACGCAGCGAACTGCCCCAGCAACAATCGCCGCCGGTGCGTTTGGAAATCGTTGCGCCGGACGGCAAAGCCGTTGATATTGCCCAAGTGCACTTCGATTATTCCCGGCCTGTCGGCGATGTGGCACAGCGCGTCGATATGGCGCCGCAAGTTCTCCCGGCCAGAGGAAAACCGCAGGCGCGCACCCCACAAGCATCTCTGGGCGAAAACGGTTTTACGCTGCAAAACTCCACGCTCGTCGCGCGCTTCGAAACCAGGCCGCATTTGCGTTTGGTTGCGTTGCACAACGAATACTTACAGAAAAACATCCTGGCCCATCCCGAAGCGACAAAGCTGTTTTTAGTGGAAGTCGGTGATAAGCGCTACAGTGCGGGCGATTGGCAGGTAAAAAATGTGCGGCAACTTGCGCCTGCACAGGTCGCAGTGCAGTTGGCATTGCCCGCAGCGGCCCTGGAAGCGCAACTCACCCTCGGTGTGGACGAGCAGAACCTGCGTTTCGGATTGCAGATCACTAACGCGGGCCGCACCGCACAGTCGTGGAAAACCGCTTTTCCGCATCTGGGCGGCATTCAGCTTTCCCCCACCGAATCCGAAGATTACTATCTGTTTCCGATCTGGGGCGGTGCCGTCGCCAACGCCAACGTGAACTTGAAAACTATTTATGGCGACGAAAGCGCCTGGTGGCAGATGATAGACATCTTCTCACCCGGCGGCGGCGCAGGGGTATCGCTACGCAACCTCGACGAAACCGGCCTCTATAAAGGCATTGCCATGCGCAAGGGCGTGGGCACGGTGCCGGGCGGCTCGCTGCTGCGCGATTATCGTTCTCCGACATCGGGCGGCTACATGGCGCCGGACATGGGTTTCCAGAACACCCTCGATGCCGCGCCGGGCGTGACGGCAACCTTCGAATATCTGAAATACACCCGCGAGCCGGGCGGCAGTTTTTCGCCACCGGACGTCGCGCTGAAGATGCATGCCGGCGATTGGCAAACCGCGATGCAAGAGTATGCCGACTGGGCGCATCGTGTCTGGAAATGGCAACCCGGCCCAAACCGCCTGCGCGGTATCTGGAACACGCTCAGCACCGGCACACCGCAGAATCCTCTCTATCAAAAAGACGGGACGTGGCGCACCGATCTCGGTATCACTCATGTCGATGCGGCCGAACTCTGGTCGTGGTGGCGCTGGTCGAAGAAAGGCCCGTGGCAAGTCCCAATGGACCGGCTCGAAGAAGAGTTGGGCAGCTCTCTTTACCAGGGTTATAAAAACTACTGGGCCATGAATCCGGCGACGGGACAGATGGAATACGGGCTGAATCGCGGCGACTACGAATACAACACCGAATGGGGCGGCCTGCCCGCACTGCGCAAATACCTGCAAGACCTCCGTGCCAAAGGCATCATGCCGATGTTCTACACCGACCCGGTTCTGGCCGACGACAACACCCGACTGGGCAACCAACACGGCCCTCAATACGGCGTGATGAATCCGCTTTGGAAAAACTCCAATTACGGCAGCGAAAAGAAAACCCCGCCCGGTTACGTGGGTTCCTACGCTGGTTACAATATGTGTCTCGACAACAAGTGGTATCAGGATTTCGTGGTGCAGCAAGCCGCGCGTATCGTGCGCGATACCGGCGTGGACGCTATCCGCTTCGACGAATTCGGGCATCGCGGTTTCGTGTGCCACAATCCACGGCACAAACACATTTTTGCAGAGCCGGGCCACAACGCCTGGATGCAGGCCGCGACCGAGATCACGCGGCGCACGCAGGAAGAAGCGAAAAAGATCGACCCCGATTTCGTGCTGATGGGCGAATTCCCCGGCCACGACCGCCTGGCCGCCACGCTGGACGGTTCCATCAACTACGAGTCGGCACAACATGTATTCGCCGCTTTCCGGCCGGTGCCGCTCAATATTTTCCGTTTTTATTTTCCGCAGCACAAACAATACGACCTCGACACCACGCAACGCGCTTTCGGCCGCGAATGGCGTTTTTGGAACGCCAGCGGCGCCGGGTTGGCGCGCGTCGGGCAGCACCCGCCCCTTTACCATCGCATCCTCAAGGAAAACAGCGACGCCTTCGATAGCCGCGAGGTGACCGCACTCGCTCCCAGCCTGGCGCAGGGCGTGTATGCCAACCGCTTCGCAGGCGGTGGCAAAACCATCACCCTGCTCTACAACGCGCGCGGCTTCACTGTAGACGAGCCGCTGTTGGCAGTGCCCGTCAAAGCCGGATACCACTATTTCGACTTATTGAATGGAAAAGAAATCGCGCCGCAAAACAATGCTATCGCGCTCAAACTGCGCGCCGCCGACGTGGCGGCCATCGCCCAGTTGCCCAAAGTTCTCACCGTAAGCAAAAATGGCACAAATCACACCATCCGCCTGGCGCGCACCGTGAACAATGCCAAACTCATCCTCTGCACTGCCGATGGCACGCCGTTGGAAACGAAAGAACTCAGCGGGCAGGAACTAACCGTCTCAAACTCGCAGGCAACATATGTCAAATTAGTGCAAGGGAGATATCTGTTGGACGCCACAACCTTATCGTAAAGAGATAAATACGGGGATAGTCAACGGATAATAACGACCAACTATGAATCCCACTCAACTCGAAATTCCACGTGTCCATGTGTCACTTCACCTGTGGTCTGGAAACAAGCATAATCGAACGCCTTGCGCCCGCTGGGGCTGTGATACGACCAGACCAGGGGCGTCTCGCGGATGGAAACATGGAACTCCAAAGCCGGTGCGTTTGCACAAAGCCGTATGCCTTCGGTCTGGCCAAAGCTCACTCCAGCCGCGTCTTTTTCAATCGCCAGGCCGTTCTCGCGCTTGCCCTGAAACAACCAACTCAACTGCCGGGGCGAATCCAGTAAGATCTCGTCGCGAATCAACAGGTATGCGGGTGAAAAATAAAATTGCCGCACATAATAGACTACCCCGAGTGCAGCCGGATAGGCCCGGGCCAGATTCAAGCGCACTTCCACCGTTTGCGCCTTTTCGTCACATCGAGCCATTTCCAGCCGCTCCCCGCCCGGCGGTTGGGAAGGAATCGACATCGGATATCCCACGTCGCCATTCTGCCCCTGCCCGTCGATCAGCAGGCAACTGCGCATGGCACTCTGAAGCGAATAGCCGAAATCGGGCGTGGTTAATAGCGGCTTCCCGCCGCGCGCCAGGATAAAATGTCCGGCACCCGGCACGCAGATGGTTTCATCGCATGGGGTGATGCAAAACCGCTCTGCATGATGCCCGCGCAACGGGCCGCAACGCAGGGCGAAAGTCACGTCTTTTGCGTGCTGATGCGCATGCACCAAACCCGAATCCTCGAAGAAGAGGAACGCGGACGCAGGCGGTAACGGTTCCGGCGAGCCAAGAACCGGATGCCCGGCTTCCATCGTTATCAACGTTCCCAGCGTGTTGAGAGCGACGCTGTTAACCCGCGGCTTTCCTTCAGGCTCCTGCTCCAACGACAAGCGGGCCAGCGTCGCGGCCAGCGTATCGCCATACGCCTGGGCGATCTGCGACAAAAATTTCGCCCCGCCCGAAAAAGGAATCACATCCCCACCCACAGTCTCCATGCTGGTTAAGAGGACGTTTTGTGCGGGCCGCAACACCGCGTGCACATAAGCCGGGACACGGGGCAGCGGCGTTTCCCGATAAATATCGACTCCATCGTAGGCCAGCCGCGTTTCCCGATAGAACGCCAGCTCTTCCACGTAGAGCAAAAGATTGCAGTAGGAGCTCGGCGGAATGGCGCCATCGCGTGGAATAGCGTCCAACGCACGCCCGATGCGCGGGAGGGCAAACCGCACCCACGGCCCGGCTTGCGGGCATTTTTCCCACAGATGCAAAACGGCATCGCCGAACATAAACAGCGAGCGCCAACCGTGATCCTGCAACACCGAGCCGCCCCAGTAATCGCGGTTGAGTAGCGCCAAAGCGAAATAACGCTCGCTTTGCAGAAGAAGCTTCCCCTGCAACCGCGCATGCAGCTCCGCAGGAAACTGCGTTGCACCGGCGGTGGCACGCCACACCCAGGTCAGGTTGCGCAGCACCACCCCCGCGCGCATATCGCCATCATGCCCGTAACCGTCGGGGCGCGGATTGCCCCAGTGCGGCTGTTCAACCAACGAGCCCGTCAACTCGATGAGAGCCTGTAACGCCTGCCGGTTGCCATATAGCTTCCAGGCCGCCAGTAACAACGGCAGCAAGGTTGCATCGTCCCGCGCTTCCGGTGCCGACGCTTCAAACCACTCCGGCCAATGACGACGAAAAAGCAAACCCTGCTCACATTGCAGCAAGCGGCGCTTCCCCTCCCAGAAATAGTCCTCCGCCCAGCGTGCGGCGGGTGGCGATGCAACAAAAGATTGGCTTATCTCCGGCAAAAGCCGGTCTTGCGGGTCGGTTTCCAGTCGCGCCAGATTCCAGGGCAAGGGCTGCTCCTGGTAGGAAACGAAGCGCAGCTCATGCCTGCCGCCGGTTTCGAGATGAAACGCCATACTGCCGCGAAACTTTTTGGCTTCGATATCGGCCAGTGAAAGCCGCTGGAAATACCATAGCCCCAACCGCTTACCGTCGAGTTCCACCCAGAATGAAGGCATCAAGGCGCGATTGCCGTCGGTGAGGTCGAAATCCCACGGGCCGGTGCGCTGGCCGCGATTCCCGAACAATTCCAGGTCGATATAGAGCGATTCCCAATCGAAGCCGGTGCCATCGGCGACGGCGGTAAATTGATACAGCCCCGGCGTAGCGTCGAAATGCAAAACCGCGACATTGCCTTCGACCTGCAATGGAAGCTGCTGTAACGATGCGTCGAAGAAAACGGCGTGCTGGCAATAAGAGGATGTTGAAAGCATGAGAATATTGGGAGGATTAGATATTAGAAGCTGTTTAATACAGTCACTTATTTGTGGTGGCTCCGGCCTCCGTGCCGGAGGGAATGCGATAAGCAATGTTGCTGAAAACCAGGCTATACGGCTTTTACTTCTAATGAAACCCCTCCGGCACGGAGGCCGGAGCCACCATTAGTAAACCCGTCCTGTAATAAAGGAGAGACTCACTAAATCTCCACATTTGCGAGGATGACGAACTTGCAGGGCAACGGCTGGCATCGACGCCAAGTTACCTGCCCAGTGCCCAGCTTCCTCGTGCCCAGCGCCCTTTCACTTCGGCATTCATCATTCTGGCTTCTGAATTATCGTTCCCCCATCGACAGGACTCGTCTTTTTCGTCGCCTCATCCACTTCGTAGAATGCGCCCGCCACCGGCACGTCCACCGTTATTGGGCCGTAGCCGGGAACCATAATCTCCACCGCTTTGCGGTCTTGCACCGGCGAGTGCGCATACACCAGCCACTTGCGGTTACCCTGATCTCCACTTACCAAAGCCAGTGAAAAAACCGGAATCTCCGTGTCCAACTTCCACGGGCGTGGCGGGTCGAGGTTGGTATCCAACAAAAACCAGCGCTCGGCCGTTTTATATTCCTCGGGAATACCGCTCTGGTAGGGATGCGGGTGGGCGTTGTTGGCCACCAACATTCCCCGGCGCCAGAAAGATTGTAATTTTTCGTTCCGGTAAATTCGGTCCACACTACCCGCCAATGCCAGGAAATAGGGCTCCATCGCTTTCAAATCGTTTTGCCAACCACGATATTCACGAAGCACGCGCGGGCGCAACATCCACAGGCCGAATTGGGCCAGGCCAGCATAACGCTGTGGCCCGTAGGTCTGGCCCAGCGAGCGATAAAAATCCGGTTTGGGTTGATACTTCGACGCACGCTCGCTGTCGAATTCCTGCCCGTCCCAGATGGAAAGATCGAAACGGAAATTGGGATTGAGCGCCAAAGCCTGTTTCTGCATAAAAACCCAGTTCATCGTTTCAACCTGTGGACTCATCACACGAAAATCGGTGCTGGAGTTCCAATCGTCGGTGTAATAAGACGGCGAACCACCGTCCCACATCAACGGATTAGGGTCGATGCGCCCCGGCGAATGCTGCGCATACGTCGTCCAACCGGGCCAGCGTCCCATGACTTGCGTACCGAAGGCGTCGTAACCGATAAAAGCAGCACGCTCCCGCCAAGACGGGGCAACCAACGCTTCGCGCATTCCTTCCTGCAAGGCGCGGTAGCGTTCAATCCACCCATCGCCGATGACCTTACGCTTGAAGTCGTCGTCACGGCCTTTGCCATATTTCTCCAGGTAGCGAGCATCGGTCTCTACATCGCGCCAACGGAGCCGGGCATGTTCGTTATTCGAGAGCAAGATCACCTGCGGCGGATCGGGATACCACTCTTGCAACTGTTTTATCAACGGACTCGAAGCCCACCTGGCTCCCACCTCCCGCCAATGCTTGACAGGCCCGAAAGGCGACACCTTCTTGAGTACTTCGCCTTCGGGTGTCACCACGTTGGGGTTCTCACCGGCCGGCAGGTTGAAATATGCTTCCTCGCTGGTTAACAGACGCTCCCATTGCGTGCTGACCAGGGTGAGAGGCAGCCGCAACTCCGCAACGCGCCGCAGCGGCACCTCATAATAAGAATGGATTTTATCCGGCTCCGTTGCAGTGCCACCAGGCGAAGGAAAAGCGAACGACGGCAACACGTGATGCCCCGCTTCTATCAAGCCCACCTGAAACGCCGGATCGATGCCGCGCACTCGCGGAGAATGCCCGGTGTTCCACGATGACAACAGCGGCAACGCACGCCCCGCCGCATCGGCATTGGTTCGCGTCGCTTCCTGGCGAATTTCGTTTGCCGTCTGCACGGCATCCGCAATGGCCGGGGTGTGGATGCTACAACCACCGGCGATACCTAATACGACCATACCGGTTAATAAAAATTGACGGTTACGAACGTTTCTTCGATTCATGTTTACCTTTGCAAAATGAAATACTGTTTTAATCGAGACTGTAAACGTCAGGGAGCTGTATACCAAATGCTGGGCGATAAATTCCCCTTGGACGTTTCCCAGTTGGATTGCTTGTAATGCGTGGACAGGCGGGGAACTGCCGTGCCGTTATCTTTCAGAAAAATCTTTTGCATCGGCAGCCATTTGGCGTGACCATCTAAAAACACGCAATTGGTACCTTCGAGATGGCGTATGGAAACACCATACCACACAGTTTCGCTAAATATGCCCTGCCCGGTGGCAGTTTGCGAGTTATAAGCCGAAGCAAAATCGCCGGACTTGTTGGCGGGATTGGCGCCATCAAGGGCAAACATCGTCCTGGAGCTATCGAACTCCTGTAATACAATCGCCTGCCCCTGGTCCGCCCCTGGCGGATTGGTCTGGGCGACGTTGCGGTTATAGGTCAGAATATTCCCATTGCAGGGATAACTCATCGCCGCAGTGCCCGAGGCCGAGGGGCAACGCAATATCTGGTTGTTCTTGATATACGGTATGTAAGGGTCCGTCCACCAGTCATACGCGGCTGCACCGAAGGCTTTTTCATCATAATCTTGCGTATACATCATAACGGCCAAACCCAATTGTTTCAGGTTGCTCAGGCAACTGGCGCGGCGCGCGTTCTCTCGCGCACGGGCAAACACCGGAAACAAAATCGCCGCCAGAATTGATATTATCGCAATAACAACAAGCAACTCGATAAGGGTAAAGCCTTTTTTTATATTAATTTTTTTCGACCGGCACATCGTTAGCCCCCTTGTAATTAATGGTATGTTTTTTATACCCAACCTGGCAGGAGTTCAAACTTCTTTACCGTATCACTACTTACTTTATCGGCTCAACCTTTCAATTTCCTGGTATTTTTCTGCATTTTGAGGCGAAATTCGCCGGGGGTGTAGCCTGTTTGGCGTTGAAAAAGTGTGTGGAAGTAGGCCGGTGATTTGAAACCAACGAAGCTGGCGATGGTTTGTGCCGTCCATTCTGATTCGCACAAAAGGACTTTGGCTTCACGAATACGATACTCCGTCAGAAACTCCACGAAAGAGCGGCCGGTTTCGCGGCGCACGCGACGCGCCAGTTGGGCTCGCGACATATATAATTCACGCGCCACGTGTTCCAGGGTAAGGGGTTGGTTCGAATGGCGTTGAATATAGTTTTCCAGTTGCGTCGTGAAGTCGCTCTCGGACGGCGGCGTCACTTCAGCTTTCACGATAGGGCCGGGGTGCAAATAACGTTGCTCTTCAATTTCGCGTTGCAAAGTACTGAAAAAAGCCAGCAGTAATCCTTCAACGATAGGGCTGTTTTGTTTCTCCTGGATTTCATCGATCAGGAGGCGAAACAATTCGATTACCCGGCTATCGAGAAACAGATAATTCTCCGTGGGGTCGATAACCCGCTTGCCGGCTTTATATTTCGAGAGCCAGCATTGAAAACCACGGCGGTAGGGGCCCATCCACAATAACATGCAAGCGTTTTCCGGCACGCGGGAGACGATCAAACGCTCCGAGTGTTTATCGGCAGGGTGCGGAAAGCGAGCGGGGATGAGGATGAAATCGCCGTCGCGGCAACCCAGCACATAATTGCCTGCCGGATAATCGATCTGCCCTTCCACCACGGCGATGAGCCGCGGCACCTCCGCCTCGTGCATTCCGGCCTCCGGCCAAAATGCGCTGATCAAGCGGGTATTTCCATAGAGCCGGTTGCCCTTCACGATGACACGCTCACCGGACATTTTGCGATAGTCCAGTTCCACGCCCGGAGGCACATCGGCGGCGCTCATCCGCTTGCGCGCCACGACGATGCGCTCTGCGGCACCAGCCTTTGCTCTAGGAATCAATTTCTCTTGCAGAAGCCGAACGAGCTGTTGCATGAAAAGGATTTTAGCAGGAACACATGAAGAACCGCGCGCGTCAACAAGCGGAGTCGGGAAGCCTTTTGCCCGGCTCAAGGGAATGGAGGAATAAGCAAAAGCCAGGGGCATCCGCTTGCTGACGCGCGCGGTTCTTCAAGCTACCCAACCGGCTTTCGTGTCAAACCATATTCAATCGATTCGCGCAGCGCCAGCCAACTGGCCTCGATAATATTGGTACTCACGCCCACCGTGCTCCAGCTTTCCACGCCATCGGTACTCTCCACCAGTACACGCACCTTGGCAGCGGTGCCTTCGCGGGTGTTCACCACACGCACTTTGAAGTCGGTCAGGTGAATTTTTTCCATCGCCGGGTAGAATTCCAGTAGCGCCTTGCGCAAAGCGCGGTCAAGAGCATGCACCGGCCCATCGCCTTCGGCAGCGGTGTGGCGTTCCTGCCCATCGACGTTGATTTTAAGCGTGGCCTCAGTCGTCCATTCGCCATCGCCGCGCCATTCGTTGATGGTGCGTGCCGAAGCCAAATCGAATAATTTTGTTTCCTGCCCCAGGGCACGCTGCACCAACAGCTTGAATGAAGCCTCAGCCCCTTCAAACTCCCAGCCTTCGCTTTCAAGCCTTTTCACTTCCTGCAATACCGCGCGCGCCTGCGGGCCGCCTTTTTCCAGGTTCATACCGGCGGCCGCTGCCACTTCACGCACGTTGCTGGTGCCGGCCAATTCCGAAACCAAAATGCGGCGCTCGTTGCCCACGCTTTCGGGTTCGATGTGTTCATAGGCTTTGCCGCCCACCTTCTGCACCGCATCGACGTGCATGCCGCCCTTGTGCGCAAAGACGCTGCGCCCCACGAACGGCTGGCGCTCGTCGGGTGTGAGGTTAGCTACTTCCGAAACGAAGAGCGAAAGGTGGGTGAGATGCTTGAGGTCCTCGGCATAAACACACTTCTTTTCCTGTTTTAATTCCAGGTTTGCGATCACCGAAACCAGGTTGCAGTTGCCGCAACGCTCGCCGAAACCGTTGATGGTGCCCTGCACCTGGGTGGCCCCGGCTTCCACCCCGGCCAGCGCGTTGGCGACGCCCATTTCGCAATCGTTGTGGGTGTGGACACCCACTTTGATATTGAGCGCACCGCGCACGAACTTCACGCCACTGGCGATGAAGTCGGGCATGGAGCCGCCGTTGGTATCGCACAACACCAGAAACTCTGCGCCGCCTTCCTGCGCCGCGCGCAGGGTTTTGAGGGCATATTCGGGGTTGGCACGCCAGCCGTCGAAGAAGTGCTCGGCATCGTAGAACACGCGGCGGCCTTCGCGGGTCATCAGGCGCACGCTTTCTTCGATCATGCGCAAGTTTTCATCGAGATCGATACGCAAAGCTTTGGTAACGTGAAAATCCCAGGTCTTACCCACCAGCGTCACCACCGGAGTTTGCGCTGCCAAAATCGTTTTGAGGTTGGCATCGTCTTCGGTTTTGATACCGGCGCGGCGGGTCATGGAGAACGCGGCCAACTGCGCGTGCTTCCAGTTTTCCTTGCGCGCCAGGGCAAAGAACTCTTCGTCTTTAGGATTGGAACCGGGCCAGCCGCCTTCTATGTAACTGATGCCGAATTCATCGAGCTTCTGCGCGATTTTCAGCTTGTCCTGCACGGAAAAAGAGATGCCTTCGGCCTGCGCGCCATCGCGCAATGTGGTGTCGTAGATTTCAACGGCAAGTTGAGGTTTCATTATGTCAATTTCAAATCGTCAATAAAAAAGCGCCCATCGCGAGTGTTTCACTCTGCCGATGGGCGCTTGTCATTTCGAGATTTCGTGCGAAGAGAGGGACGCGTTTAACTTCGCCGAATCGCGGACAGAGCGTCCACCGGCTTGCTAATTCGCGTAATAATCAAAAACGAAGACTTTCGCATCTAAAGGCATTATAGCAGGGAGAGGGTAAAACTGCTACTCGCCAAATAGCACGCAAACTCTTGATTGGTCTTGGATCTTTGGTCTTAAAGGTAACCGGGCGGCAAAGATGACAGTTGGCATCAACGTCCGGTTGCCTTTCTTCTGCATTCTGCATTCCGCCTTCTGACTTTAAAACCCCCGGTTACCTCAATTCATAATTCATAATTCATAATTCATAACTCATAATTTGCCGTTCTCCCCTTGACTCCCCTCCCCCATCCACTATACTATCGCCCGTTAATAATGTTACAGTAACATGAAAGCAACCATTCGCTCCGTGGCCAAGCTGGCCGGGGTTTCGCCGATGACGGTTTCGCGGGTTCTCAACGAGAACGAAAGCGACCGCAGCCGGGTCGCGCCCGAGACACGCGAGCGCATTCTCGAAGCGGTGCGCGAACTGAACTACCTGCCGCTCTCCGGGCCTACCACTCACCGCCACAAAAACAAAACCTATGTCATCAGCATCGCCTTCGACCAACTGGATGAAGTGCGCGATTACGTCGGTTCCCAGATCTACCTCGGTCTACGCGAAGGTGCGCTGCACCACGGCTACGATCTGCTCACGCTACTGCGCAAAGGGCCGGAGTGGGCTGGAAAGCGCGATGAAGTGCGTTTCCTGGATGGTCGCAGCGACGGCGTAATATTGGTGAACCCTTACCGGCGCAATAAGCTTCTGGAAAAGCTCCGGGAAAACGATGTGCCCGTCGCCTGTTGTTACGGCCACCAGCTTCCCAAAGGCGTGCCGAATGTATTGATGAACGAAGAGCAAGCGATGTCGCTCATCATCGAGCATCTCTCTGCGCAGGGCCACCGCAACATCGGCTTTATTGCCGGACCGCACGAACAGGGTGCCAGCAACCGTCAACTTGCTTTCTTGAATCAGCTTGAAATACGGGGGCTTGATGCCTCGTCCGAGCGCGTATTCGCCGGAACCGACGATAGCAGTTGGCGCGCCGACCCCGCCGCGATTGCTGCCGCCGCATCTGCCGCACAGCAACAGAAGCTCACTGCATTGGCCTGTGCCAACGACTTTCTTGCCGCTGCCGTATTACGGCATTTGCAACAGACACCCGGCAGCCCAGCGCTGGCTGTTACCGGTGTCGATGACGTGCCGGTGGCCGAGCGTCGCGGCATCACCACCGTGCATCACCCGTTTTCTCAAATCGGCCGCCACGCCGTCGATCAGCTTGTAGCGCTGATGCAAGGCGCGCCGGAAGTCGCCGAATTAACGCGTTGCGATGCCACCCTCATCGCGCGTGAATCCACCCAGAAAACCGTTCGTTCCAAAACCTCAAAAAGGAAAACCACCCAATGAACCTCCCCATCCGCTTTGCCGTTATCGGCGCTCGCCGTGGCCGCACCTTTATTAACTCGGCCAAGTCGATTTCCGACCGCATCCAACTCGTCGCCGTCTGCGATACCCGCCCGGACATGTTAGCCGAGTGGAGCGATGAAGGTAACATTCGTTGCTATGACGACTACCAGAAGGTATTGGAAGACCCCGAAATCGACGCTGTGTGCCTCGCTACCCCGGTGCCGCTGCACGCCCGCCAGGCCATCCAGGCGCTCAACGCCGGTAAGCACGTGCTGAGCGAAGTGACAGCGACCTACGATGTCGAGGAAGGTTGGGAGCTGATTCAGGCCGTGGAGCGCACCGGCCTCACCTACATGATGGCCGAGAATTACTGCTTCATGCGCGACGTGCTGATGGTGCAGAACATGGTGGAGCAAGGCGTGTTCGGCGAGTTGACCTTCGCCGAAGGCAGCTACATCCACGATTGCCGCTCGCTTTATTTCCATGAAGACGGCGAACTGACCTGGCGCGGCCAACTGCGCCACGAGCGCGGCGGTAATACCTACCCCACCCACTCGCTTGGCCCGGTATGCCGCTGGCTGGGCATCAACCGTACCGACAAGCTCAAAACCACCGCCACCTGGCACAGCCGCGCCCGCTCGATTGCCCATTATGCAACACGCAACATGCCCGAACGCACGGAATATGCCAACCACGATTTCTGGCCGCACTCCGACAGCGTAACCAGCATGATTCGCACCCAGAACGAAGTGCTCATCGAAAGCCGCATCGACTGGGCCTCGGCCCGCCCGCACCACATGACGCGCTACGGCTTGCAGGGCACCACCGCCGCCTTCGCTTCGCAGGCCGACCCACACCTTGATCCCTTGATCTGGATTGAAGGCCGCAGCCCGATGAAGGAAGACGGCACCGCGACCGAGTGGGAACCCTTGTGGAAATATGCCGATGAATTCGAGCATCCGCTGTGGCGCGAGCACCTCGAAGCCGCACAGGGCGCAGGCCACGGCGGCGGCGACTTCTTCGTGCTGCGCGAATTCGCCAACGCCGTCATCGAAGGCCGCCTGCCGCTGATCGACGTCTACGACGCCGTTACCTGGTCGAGCATTTCTCCGCTGAGCCAGCTTTCGATTAAGAACAATAATGCGTCGGTGGAAGTACCGGATTTTAAAAATGGGAGGTAGGAGATGGGAGGTGGGAGATGGAGGCAACCGGGGGAATTAAAGTCAGAAGTAGGAATGCTGAATGCAGAAGTAAGGTAACCGGACGTTGATGATTACCGTTGCCTTCTTAGTTCGTCATCCTCGCGAAGGCGGGGATCCAGTACACAGCCTAATAATTGGACCATAACAAATTTGCAAGCTTAACCCCTTATGGACCGCCGGCGGTCCATAAACGACAGTCACCCCATAAGCTCAACGCGCCTCACCAAACCAACAAGCCGTGTACTGGATCCCCGCCTTCGCGAGGATGACAGACTTAATAAGCTAACCGTCAACTTACACTCCCGGTTACCTCCTAAGCTCTAAAATCTAAGTTCTAAGCTCTACCATGAAGATCACAAAAATCGAAACCCACGTCTGTAACGCGCGCATGCGCAACTGGATTTTCGTCAAAGTCCTCACCGACCAGCCCGGCCTGTGGGGCTGGGGCGAGGCCACGCTGGAATGGCACACCCGCAGCGTGGTCGGTGCTATTGAAGATATTTCGCAGCTACTGATCGGTGAAGATCCCACGCGCATCGAATATCTCTGGCAGATGATGTATCGCCAGCACTTCTGGCACGGCAACGGCATCGTGCGCGGCACGGCGATTTCGGGTATCGACATCGCGCTGTGGGACATTCTCGGCAAAGTCCACGGCGTGCCGGTGCATCGCCTGTGGGGCGGGCCGGTGCGCGACTACGTGCGGCTCTACTGCCACCTGGGCGGCGGCAAGATGGAAGACTTCTACGAAACCACCCCCGGCGACGCCACCCGTTTTGCCGAGTTGGCGCAAGCGGCGGTGGAAGACGGCTTCACCGCTTTCAAGACGATGGCCGTGCCCGAGACCGCACCGCTGGAGGGATTGCGCCCCATTAAATATGCCGAGGCCTGCGTGGCCGCGATGCGCGATGCAGTGGGAGATGACATCGACATCATGGTCGATTGCCATGCCCGCCCTTCCCCGCGCATGGGGATGCAGTTCGCCAAGGCGCTCGAACCCTACGGCCTCTACTTCTTCGAGGAACCGTGCTGGCCCGAAACTATCGACGATATCGCCCTCATTCAGCGCGCCGTCACGACGCCAATTGCCACCGGCGAGCGGCTCATCTCGCAGCACGCCTTCCGTGAGTTGCTGGAAAAACGCGCCTGTTCGGTATTGCAGCCCGATATCACCCACTGCGGCGGACTCACCGAAGCACGCCGCATCGCCGCTATGGGCGAAGCCTATCGCGTGGCCCTGGCTCCGCACAACCCGCAAGGCCCGGTCAGCACTGCCGCCTCGCTGGAACTGGGCTTTGCCACGCCCAGCTACTCCATTTGCGAAAGCGTGCATCTCGACGTGCCCTGGCGCAGCGACGTGGTCAGCGAAAGCTTCACCATCGAAAAAGAAGGCCGCCTGGTGCGCCCCAGCGATAAGCCCGGTTTGGGTATTGAGATCAACGAAGAAGAAGTCAAGAAGCATCCGTTCGAGCAAGAAGTGCTGCAACGCACCTTCTATGCGGATGGGAGTGTTGGCGACTGGTAGAATTGGGTGAGGAGATGGGAGGTAGGAGTTGGGAGATGGAGGCAATCACACCATAACTCCTCCCCCACAGGGCTTACAATTACCCACATGTCTCCCCTTATTGCTAAATTTCTCATTCCAGCGATTAAAATCGCGGCCGGAGGGCGCTATGCGCCGAGTGTCCGCCTGCGCGGACACCGTGTCCACGAAGGTGGACACTCAGCCGAAGGCTCTCCGGCCGCGAATTCATTCGCTGGAGATGTGGGTAATTGTAAG